>Ga0123337_10001498_pt1 | contig 29681 bp, 23 predicted proteins | sample frozenSSSSmetaG_FD_89792 | JGI IMG/M metagenome (GOLD analysis project Ga0123337, IMG submission 89792) | Glacier valley bacterial and archeal communities from Borup Fiord, Nunavut, Canada, to study Microbial Dark Matter (Phase II) -... | ecosystem: Environmental > Aquatic > Freshwater > Ice >...
GGGCTTCTCGCCGCGTGCCTGACGCTTTCCATGATGGCGATCACCCCGGTGCAGCCCGTGTCCGCCGCCGATTCGCCGGCGTACTACGTGGCGCTGAGCGGCAACGACACGACCGGCAACGGCTCAGCCGCTAGCCCCTGGAGGACCATCCAGAAGGCCGCGAGCACCATCCCGGCCGGCGCGACGGTCCACGTCGCCCCGGGCACCTACAACGAGCGCGTCTCGATCGCGGCCGCCAAGTCCGGCAGCGCTTCTGCGCGCACGGCCATCGTGGCCGACGGCGCCGTCATCGTGGCGCAGGGCTTCGTGGTGAGCTCGAGCTACACCGACCTCACCGGCTTCGAGGTCACGCCCGGCGGCGCGTCGGTCAACTACGACGCGGGACAGGTCGACATCTACGGGGACTACAACGTCGTCTCCGGCTTCAACGTCCACCACACCGTCAACGGCTCGGCGTTCGCGTTTCGAAACGGCGCCTCGTACAACACGGTCAAGGACTTCACCGTCGAGCGCTCCTACTACGACGGCGGCTGGTTCTACATCAACTCCGACCACAACACCATGCTCAACGGCACCATCCACGACTTCGGCGGCATGGAGGGCGTCTACATGCTCGGCACGAACAACACCGTCGACGGCGCCACCGTCACCGGGCCGGGCGGCTGGACGAAGATATGGTCGTACTTCGGCGACGGCGACGGCATCCGCCCCTGGGGCACCAACCTCACCATCCGCAACTGCCGCATCTACGACATCTGGCCGGGATCGCCCGAGGCCCACTCCGACGCGATCCAGTTCTGGCGCGGGCAGACCAACCTGCTCGTCGAGAACAACGTGTTCGGCTCGTGGGGCACGGGCGGCATCAACAACACCCGTGACGCCGACGCCGGCATCATGATGAGCGCGGCCGAGGACGTCAGCATCACCGTGCGCAACAACGTCTTCCTCGGCGGCATGTACCACCCGATCAACATGAACACCGGCGGCGCCGGACGGCTGACGATCCAGCTCTACAACAACACCTTCTGGACCAACGGGCCGCCGCGCCTCGAGAAGATGCCTGCCTCCGTCATCCGCAACAACATCTTCAAGGCCGGCATCTCGATTCTCAACCCGTCGACGAGCCCGGGCCTGACGAGCGACTACAACCTGTACCTGACTGCGGCCAAGAAGCCGGCGGCCGAGACGCACTCGATCGTCGGGGACCCGCAGTTCGTCAACCCAGACATCAGCGCGGCCACCCACTACGGGGTCAACGCGAACTTCCGTCTGAAGGCGACAAGCCCGGCTATCGGTGCGGCTGTTGCAGGCTACGCGCCGGGTCTGGACTTCACGGGGGCCGCCCGTGACGCGCGACCCGACATCGGGGCGTTTGAGTACCCCGCTGCGGGGGCGTCAACGCCAGTGCTTCCCCCGGGGCCCGTCACCGTGCCACTGGGTGCCGCCACTCTAGGAGTCACCGTGCCGACCGTATCGCTCGGCGCCTCGCCGTCGACGGCGACCTGGGGCACGTACGTGACGCTGCGCGCCAGGTATCTTCTCGGCAGCGCCGCGTTGAGGGCCGCCGCGCCGGTGACCGTCTGGTCCACCGCGAGCGGAACATGGAGGCAGGTCGGCGTTGCGACGTATAACAGCGCAAGCAAGACCTACAGCTTCCGTGCGCGCATGACCAAGGGCGTCTCGTTCCAGATGCGTTACACAGAGCCCTCACGTGTCGGTGGGGCGGTGGCTGGCGGATCGAACGTGCGGACGACGTTGTCGAGAGTCATCTCGGTGCGCGCCCGGCCGAAGTTCGCTTCGACGCGCGTTCCTGCCGTCACCCGTCGCTACCGAGCGTTCACGGCGACCTCGTACCTCTCGCCGAAGCAGAGCAGCGCGCGCTACCTTCGCTTCCGCTGCTACCGTTTCGAGCGCCAGCACAACGGTTCGTACAAGTGGATTCTGCGCAAGATCGTCACGCCGAGGGTGACATCGTTCTCGTCCGTGACCACGCGGATGTCCGCATCGTTCTCGTTGCGGCTACGCGGAAAGTGGAAGGTCGTGCCGTACTACTCGGGTACCACGGCTCTTGCGGCGGCCTACGGTGCCACGGACTACATCACCGTGAAGTAGCCTCAAGATCGGCTGCGCGTCCACTCTGGCGGCTCCGTCATCGCGAGAATCGATGGCGGAGCCGCTTGCCGTGTACGCGTGCGGCTCCTGCGTGTACGCGTGCGAGCGGAGCCGGGACGTCCTCCGGTCCGCATCCAAGCGAGATGTCCCTGCCTACCTGTATCATGGAGACGTGGACCACCGCAGGGCCGGTACGGGGGATGCAGCACAACGAGTCGGAGCGACTCCGTCGCGTCGATTGCTTCGCTGCAGCACCCAGAGACGAGCCCTGCGCCGAATGTCGACGATCTACTCGGATCCGCCTGTTCAAGTGAGAGGCACATGCCATGACAGAAGATAGAGCGCACTCGCTCGCTGTATTCATAGACTTCGAAAACCTCGCCTTGGGCCTGCAGCCCCGGGGGGGAGGACGGCGCGCGAAGAAGACCGACGTACTCGACATGAAGCGCGTACTCGAGCGCCTCGTGGAGAAGGGCAAGGTCGTCGCCAAACGCGCGTACGCCGACTGGGCCCGTTTCAGCGAGTACGTCACGCCCCTCCATGAGCTGGGCATCGAGCTGACCGAGATTCCCGAGCGCGGCATCACGGGCAAGAACTCCGCCGACATCCGACTCGTGGTCGATGCGATGGAGCTGTCCTACGCCAAGGAGCACATCGACACCTTCGTGATCGTTTCCGGAGACTCGGACTTCACGCCGCTGGTGCTGCGTCTCAAGGAGAATGGCAAGGCGGTCGTCGGCGTTGGCATGAAGGATTCCACGAGCGACCTGCTCGCGGCGAACTGCGACGAGTTCATCTACTACGAGGACATCGGCGTGTCGGCAGGCGGAATGCCCACCATCGGCGACACGGTGACTCGCAAGAAGAAGCCGGCGTTCCAGCTGCTCTTCGAGACGATCGACGCCCTGCAGCGCGAGAACGTGGGCAACATGCACTCGTCGCTGCTCAAGGACACGATGAAGCGCAAGCAGCCCCAGTTCTCCGAGAATACGTTCGGCTATCGCTCGTTCACCCAGCTCCTCGAAGACGCGCAGAACCTCGGCTTCATCACGCTGCGCAAGGACCCGCGCTCCGGCACGTACGTCGTCGAAGGGTTTTCGGGCTAGGCTCTCGGCGGCTTAGGCGCTCCGATGCTAAACTGTGGTGCGGCTGCGTGTCGGGCCGACGCCCTGCTTGCAGCATTCATCGGACTCTGAGGCGGACCAATGTGCTACCTACGCTCGACCTCGCGCGCCCTGCTCGGGGCGCTGTTGGCGCTGGCGCTCCTGCCGATGCCCGCCCTCGCCATCACGCGTGACGTGGCCATTTCGCGCGGCAAGGTGTGGGTGGTCAAGCGCACGCCCTACAGCCAGTCGCGCTATGCGTTCGAGAACGGGGTACTCGTTCCCAAGACCGCGAAGCCCACACCTTCCGCACTGGGCTACCGCACGGACTGCTCGGGATTCGCCTCGATGGCCTTGAACCTGCGCACGAGCACCGGCGCCCCGCGAGCGCTGGACTCACGCTCGCTGCTCAGCGTGCTCAAGCCGATCGGCAAGACCGATCTTCGCGCCGGGGACATCGTCCTGCGCCCCAAGGGCAGCAACGTCGCCTACGGTCACGCCGTCGTCTTCGTCGCATGGACCGACGCGACGCTGAAGTCGTACTGGTCCTACGAGGAGTCCGGTGGCAGCGGGCGTACCATCACGCGCAAGGTTCCGTATCCGTTCTTCAACGAGTCCGGATTCGCCCCGTATCGCTATACAGGCATCCAGGACACCTTCGCCGAGTGTGAACTTGCGCTCTACGGCGTCAGCCGCTGGGAGAACGCGGTGGCTGCAGCCACCATGCAGGTCGAGGCGACCTCATCGGTGAGCACGTCGCCGACGGTGCCGGCCGTGCCGGCGGCACCATCGACGGCCGTGATCGTGGGCGGTGACGCGTGGACCGACGCGCTCAGCGGGTCGGCGCTTGCGGGTGCGTATCGCGCCCCCATGCTGCTTACCGCACCCACCGTCCTGCCCAATGCCACGCGTCTGGCGCTCCGGCGCTTCAAGCCCGCCCGCGTCTTCATCGTCGGCACCACGACATCGGTCAGACCTGCGGTGCAGGCCCAGATCGTCGCCATGGGTATCCGCGTGACCCGCATCAGCGGAGCGAATGCGAGCGAGATTGCCGCCGCCAGCGCCCGAACGGCGGTCGCGCAAGCACGTGCACGCGGCAAGGTCGTCGACACCGCCTACATCACCACGAGCCGCACCTCCCCGGATGCGCTTGCCGCGGTGCCGATCGCCTCGGCCACCGGTCGTCCCATTCTGCTCGCCGGGCTGTACTCGCTGCCTGCGCCGACCGTCAAGGCGCTCAGGGACCTGCACATCAAGAAGGTCGTGGTTCTGGGTTCGACCGCATCGATCTCGTACAAGGTGCAGCGAGCGTTGATCGCCAACAAGGTTTCGGTGCAGCGGATCGGCAGCCTCGACGCATATGGCACGGCGCTCGCGATAGCACGCAGTGGCGCGGGTCCCGACGTGGGGTTCAAGAACCTCGGCGTGGTCTCCGGCTCCCCGGTCACTGATGCCGTCTGCGCCGGCGTGGCGCAGGGCCAGACCGGCGGCCTGCTCCTTCTCACGCCGTCCTCCTCGCTCGAACCGCGCGTGGCCGCCGAGATCGCCGCGCACAAGCGCGAGATCGGTGTCATGCGCGTGTACGGTGGTTTCACCTCGATATCCCAACGCGTTCGTGCATCGATCGCGACTCTACTGAAAGCTGACCTGTGAGCACCGACTTCCTCGAGTTCTTTGCACCCTGTCCGCGCGGCACCGAAAAGCTGCTCGCCGAGGAGCTCCGCTCCTTGCGTTGTCGCAGCGTGCGACCCCAGCGCGCGGGCGTCTCCTTCGCCGGCCCCATCGAGGTGGCGTACCGCGCGTGCCTCTGGTCGCGTATCGCTTCACGAGTGCTCCTCACGCTGGCGCGCGTACCGGCCGTCGATGACGTGCAGCTCTACGACGGCGTTCGCGCGCTGCCGTGGGAGGATCACGTGCGCGCCGACGGCACGATCGCGGTCGACGCCACGGGTGTCAGCGACACGCTGCGCAACACCCAGTTCACCGCCGTTCGCGTGAAGGACGCCATCGCCGACCGCTTCGTCGATCTCGTCGGCTACCGCCCGAGCGTGAACACCGCCACTCCTGACCTGCTCATCAACGTCGTCATTCGCGACGAGCGCGCCATCATCTCGATCGACCTGGCCGGCCCGCCGCTCCACCGTCGTGGCTACCGCGAGCAGGGCGTGCAGGTCGAGGCGCCGATGAAGGAGAATCTCGCTGCAGCGGTGCTCGGCATCGCCGGCTGGAAAGACATCGCCAAGCGAGGCGGCGCGTTCATCGACCCGCTCTGCGGCTCTGGCACCTTGGCGATCGAGGCGGCGCTGTGGGCCGCCGACATGGCTCCGGGTATGACTCGCCGCCGCTGGGGATTCGACAACTGGCTCGGCCACGACGCTGAGCTGTGGGCCGACCTGCGCGAAGAGGCCGCCGACCGCGGTCTTGCCGGGCTTGCTACGATCCCGCCGATCCAGGCGTTCGACGCCGACCCGCGCGCCATCTCGATCGCACGGGGCGCCGTGCGCCGTGCCGGCCTCGAGGGCCACGTCGTGGTGGAGCAGCGCGAACTGGCGCACCTGGTCGCGCCGCCGACCCGCGAAGGTGCCACTGAAGGCCTCATCGCGATGAACCCTCCCTACGGTGAGCGCATCCAGGCGCAAAACGGCCTGCCGTTTCTCTACGGACAGCTCGCCGAGGTCACTCGCACCGGTTTCGCGGGCTGGACGCTGGCCGTCATCACCCCGGACGATGCGCTTTCCAGCGGGCTCGGCCTGCGCCCCGAGCGTACTGCCGACCTCTTCAACGGCAAGATCCTCTCGCCGGTGCGCGTCTACCGCATTCCCGATCCCAAAGCGGTGGCCAAGACCGCGCCTGCGGTCGGGCGGACAGAGCCAGCCCCCAAGCCCAAGCGGCAGGCCGCGCCTGCACCCGCGCCTGCGGCCCCTGCTCCCGTCGCTGCGGCAGACAGCGCGCCGGAAGCCCCGATCGTGCTCGACCCCGCCGCCGAGGTGTTCGCCAACCGCCTCTACAAGATGGGGCGCCACTACGAGAAGTGGGCGCGTAAGGCACGCATCGGCTGCTATCGCGTCTACGACGCCGATCTGCCCGACTACGCGGTTGCGATCGACGTGTACACCGGCGCGGGCGATGACATCGGCAAGCACTGGGTGCACGTGGCCGAGTACGCGCCGCCTGCCGAGATCGACACCCGGCGCGCGAGCCAGCGCCTGGAAGACGTCCTCGCCATCGCTCCCGAGGTGCTCGGCGTGGAATCACGCGACGTGTTCCTCAAGGTGCGCGAGCGGCAGCGCGGAAACGCGCAGTACGCCCGCGTTGCACGCACGGGCGCCGTTGGCACGGTCTCGGAGGGCGGACTGCTCTTCGAGGTGAACCTGTCGGACTACCTCGACACCGGGATATTCCTCGACCACCGGCTCACGCGCTCGATGCTGCGGGATATGGCCGCAGGCACGCGCTTTCTGAACCTGTTCGCCTACACCGGCACCGCCACCGTGCACGCGGCGGCCGGGGGAGCGGCGTCGACCACTACGGTCGACATGTCGGCGACCTACACCGAATGGGCCGGGCGCAACATGGCCATGAACGGTTTCGCCGGACCCGAGCACCAGCTCGTGCAGGCAGATGCCCTGGCGTGGCTGGACCTGGCCAAGGGACGCGGTGACGTCTACGACCTCGTGTTCTGCGATCCGCCTACGTTCTCAAACTCCAAGCGGATGCACGAGACGCTCGACGTGCAGCGCGATCACGCTGCAATCATCGGACGCATCTCCCACATCCTGGCCGAAGACGGCACGCTCGTGTTCTCCTGCAATCGCAAGAAGTTCGTGCTCGACATCGAGGCACTCACCGCCGCCGGTCTGAGCTGCGAGGACATCACCGCCCGCACGGTGGCGCGCGACTTCGAGCGGCATCCCAACGCGCACGGTTGCTGGCTCATCCGGCACGCGGGGGCGCGGTGAGCACGGGCTCGCTGCCGGCTTACACCGTCCGTGTAAGCCTGCGCGCGCGGCACGTCCGCCTCACGGTCACGCCACGCCACGGTCTCGTGGTCGTCGTCCCGAAGCGCTGGAACGGCGACGTTGCAGCGATCGTTGCCGACAAACGCGTGTGGGCCGAGGCCGCGCTTGCCACCATCGCCGACCAGCGCCAGCTGTTCCTCGGCGGGTCGGAGGCGCTTCTGCCCGATTCAGTCGAACTGCGCGCGCTGGGGCAGGTGTGGCCGGTCGAGTACCGGGCCACGGATGCCGCCGGCGTGCGTGCTCGAATGGAAGGAGGCTCGCTCGTGGTCCGCGGTCACGTCGACGACGCCGACGCGTGCCTCGCCGCACTCGTTCGCTGGCTCGACCGCGTGTCGCGCGAGCACCTGCTGCCGATGCTGGCCGAGACGTCGACGGCCAGCGGCGTCGGCTACCTCAGCGCGCGGGTGAGGTGTCAGAAGTCACGCTGGGGATCGTGCTCGGCGAGGCACACGATCTCGCTCAACCGCAACCTCGTGTTCCTGCCCGAGCACCTCGTTCGCGCGCTGATGCTTCACGAGCTCGCGCACACGCGCGTGCTCGACCACTCGGCGCGCTTCTGGGCCGAGCTGGCGGCAATCGACCCGCACGCCGCGTCGAACCGCCTCGAACTCAAGCGGGCCGGGACGCTCGTTCCATCATGGGCTGAGGCGTAGAGCGAGCCGCAATACCCCTCTGAGGGGATAGTCGCGCCCAGCGATTCACGCTCGCGCATAGACCTGACACGGCATGACCGGTTGAAGTACACTATACGTTCACTCTCGGGACGCCTGAACGCTTTTCGGCACCCGGAAGCGAGTCCCTCCGGACCGACTTACCCAGGTCCATGGACCCCCGACGACGAGGAGGTTCGCGCACGTGGATTCGACCAAGGTATGGGAACTCCCCGTCGAGAGTTATCTCGGCACAAACAAAGTGAAGCTCGACGACACCACGCTCCGTGACGGTGAACAGACCGCCGGAGTTGTCTTCACCAACGCCGAGAAGGTCGCCATCGCACGCATGCTCGACGAGATCGGCGTCGACCAGATCGAGGCCGGTATTCCTGTCATGGGTGGCGACGAGCGTGAAGTCATCGAAGAGATCGCACATCTCGGGCTGAGGGCGTCGATTCTCGGCTGGAACCGCGCCAACGTTGCCGACATCAAGACGTCGATCGACTGTGGCGTCGATGCGGTCGCGATCTCGTTGGCGACGAGCGACATCCACATCAAGACCAAGCTCATGAAGGACCGCGGGTGGGTGCTCGACACGATTCGTGAGTCGGTCGCCTACGCCAAGAGCGAGGGCGTCTATGTCTCGGTCAACGCCGAGGATGCGAGCCGCACCGAGTTCGGGTTCCTGCTCGAGTACGCGGCAGCCGCCAAGGCCGAGGGCGCCGACCGGTTGCGCTTCTGCGACACCATCGGTGTGATGGAGCCGCTGCGCACCTACAAGGTCATCAAGGAGCTCATCGAGCAGACGGGCCTTGAAGTCGAGATGCACACGCACAACGACTTCGGCATGGCCGTTGCCAACGCCATCGCCGGCATTCACGCCGGTGCCACGTGGGTCAACGTCACCGTGGGCGGGCTCGGCGAGCGTGCGGGTAACGCCGCCCTTGAAGAGGTCGTCATGGCGCTCAAGTACGTCGAAGGGCTCGACCTGGACTTCGACACCAAGCGCTTCCACGAGGTCGTCGACTACGTGATGACCGCTGCCGGGCGCACGGTGCCCGCATGGAAGCCGGTTGTGGGCTCCAACGTGTTCGCACACGAGAGCGGCATCCACGTAGACGGCATCATCAAGAACCCCAAGACCTACGAGGTCTTCGCGCCCGAGGAAGTGGGCTGCGAGCGCCAGATCGTCGTAGGGAAGCACTCCGGGAGCCGTACCGTCGAGCTCAAGTTCTCCCAGTACGGAATCCCGATCAGCCGCGAGGACGCCTCGGCGCTCATGCCGCTGGTCCGCACCAAGGCCATCGAGGTCAAGCGCCCGCTCTTCGACAAGGAGCTCGTCGCTCTCTACAAGCGTTTCAAGGCCACCAAAGCTTAAGGAACGGGCCGCCGCGAACACGGCACCCGTCGCTGCTCTGCCGACCGCACGCACGCGCACACGCACGAGGAGGCTGATTACTTTTGTCCGGTAAGACCATCGCCGAGAAGATCTTCTCGGCACACTCTGGTTCTGACGCTCACGCAGGCGACGTCGTCGTCGCTGACGTCGACTTCGTGATGGGCCAGGACGGCACCTCGCCGCTGGCCATCAAGGCGCTCGAGAAGATGGGTGTCGACAAGGTGTTCGACCCCTCCAAGGTCGCGCTCGTCATGGATCACAGTTCGCCAAGCCCCATCGAGGGCGTCAGCGCGCTGCACACCATGATGCGCGAGTTCGGGAAGAAGACCGGCGCCAAGATCTATGACGTGGGCGAGGGAGTATGCCACCAGCTCATTCCGGAACAGGGTCACGTGGTAGCGGGCGACCTGATGGTCGGCTGCGACTCGCACACCTGCACGTACGGCGCGCTCAACGTGTTCTCGACCGGCGTCGGATCCACTGACGGTGCTGCCGCAATGGCCGCCGGCAAGCTGTGGTTCAAGGTGCCCGAGAGCGTCAAGGTCGTCTACACCGGAGCGCTGCAGCCCGGCGTGTTCAGCAAGGACCTCGTGCTCTACCTCGCCGGACAGATCGGCGCCGACGGCGCGACCTACGAAGCGCTCGAGTTCTCCGGACCCGTCATCGACGAGCTCTCGGTCGAGGCGCGCATGACGATCAGCAACATGGCCATCGAGGTCGGCGCCAAGGCAGGCCTCATGCACGCGGATGCCAAGACACTAGCGTGGTTCGAGGGTCGCGGCGAGAAGACCCCGGCCCCGCAGAGCGCTGACTCCGACGCGGTCTACGCCCGCACGCTCGAGTTCGACGCGAGCACGATCGGCCCGCAGGTCGCCAAGCCCCACTCGGTCGACAACGTCAGCCCGATCGAAGAGGTTGAGGGCACGCCGATCGCAGAAGGCGTTCTGGGCACGTGCACCAACGGGCGCCTCGAGGACTTCGCAATCGCCGCGGCCATCCTCAAGGGCCGCAAGGTGCACCCCGACGTCCGCTTCATCGTTGCTCCGGCATCGCGCACGATCCTGCTCGAGGCCATCGAGGCAGGCTACATCCAGACGCTCGTCGAGGCTGGCGCAGCGCTCGTGACGGCGGGCTGCGGCCCGTGCGTCGGCACGCACAACGGCGTGCCGAGCGACGGCGAGAACGTAATCTCCACGGCCAACCGCAACTTCAAGGGCCGTATGGGCAACAGCAACGCCTTCATCTACCTCGGCAGTCCGGCCACCGTGGCGGCGTCCGTGATCGAGGGCAAGATCACCGACCCGCGCAAGTACTTCGGCTAGGACACGAGGAGAAGGGGAGCGAACATATGAGACTCACGGCGAAGGCCTTCAAGTACGGCGACGACATCAACACCGACTACATCATCAGCGGCAAGTACAAGTTCAAGAGCAACGACATGGAGGTCATGGCGCACTACGCCATGGAGGAGCTGGATCCCGAGTACTACAACAAAGTGAAGCCCGAGGGAGGTTTCCTCGTTGCGGGAACGAACTTCGGGATGGGGTCGAGTAGGGAGCAGGCACCGCTCGTCTTGATCCACAGCAACACGAAGGCGGTTCTGGCAAAGAGCTTCGCGCGCATCTTCTACCGCAACGCGATCAACACCGGGCTTCCGGTCGTCGAGTGCGACACCGATAGGATCGCCCAGGGCGACGAGCTCGAGATCGATCTGCAGAGCGGAATCGTCAAGAATCTCACGCAAGGCACCGAGATCGAGTTTCCGCCGCTGCCGCCGGTTATGGCGCAGTTGCTTGCGGATGGCGGCTTGGCGGAACACTTCAAGAAGCACGGCGGTTTTGACCTTTAGCGCCCGATAACGTACGGGAGCGACCCGAGGAGCAACGATGGCTGTTAGTAAGAAGCACAAAGGTTTTTCGCCCGATGATGACAAGGCTCTGCTCGCAGAGAGGGCGATTCAAGACCCCGCACTCCTGCAGGAGATCGTTGATGCGCTCGCAGGCGAGGAGCGCCGCAACCGCCAGTCTGCGGCAAGCGTCGTCCACGAGATAGCGGTGCACGACCCCTCGCTGCTCAAGCCGTTCGCGGCCGAGCTCGCTGACGCCCTGCACCGGCCCGAGTCGCAGACGCGCTGGGAGGTTCTCGGCACGTTCGAGAAGCTCGTGCCCGTGGATGCGCGGCTCGTTGACAAGGCACTGGCCGGCGCCGAGACGGCGTTGCACGACGAGGAGTCGGGTGTGGTGCGCCTCGCCGCATTCCGCCTTATGTGTGCGTACGGCGCGACCACATCACACCGCTCCGTGCGCGTGTGGCCGCACATCGATGACGCGATCCGCTGCTACCACGGCGACGCCGAGTTCCCGGCCATGCTTTCCGCGGTCTATCGGATGGTCCAGGGCAACGCGGATGACTCGGTCAAGATCGCGGCAGGCGAGCGCATGGCGTTCGACGCCGACCATGGCAAGGGTCTTCTGAAGCGCCGCGCGTCCCGCATCGTGCGCTGCACGCCGGGCTGGGCGCCGCCCGTGCCCGTGGAGCCCGAAGAAGAGTAAGGCCCGCACGCAACTGCCTCTGTACCGCCTGGCTTTCGCATCAGGCACCCGCACGCCACATCCGCCGAGACGGGCGCTGTGATCCGTCCCGACACTCCACAGGAGGCACCACACAATGGCCAAGCACACCGTGACACTCATCCCCGGCGACGGTATCGGTCCGGAGATCACCACCGCGATGCGGCGCGTGGTCGACGCGACCGGAGTCGACATCGAGTGGGAGGTCGTAGACGCCGGCGAGCACGTCATGGCCGAGTACGGCACGCCGCTGCCGCAGCACGTCATCGACTCGGTCCGCAAGAACAAGGTCGCCATCAAGGGCCCGGTCACCACGCCGGTCGGCACCGGTTTTCGCAGCGTGAACGTCGCGCTTCGCAAGGAGCTCGACCTCTACACCAACCTGCGTCCGGCCTTCTCCATCCCCGGCACCGGCGCGCGCTACGAAGATGTCGACGTCGTCATCGTCCGCGAGAACACAGAGGACCTCTACGCCGGCGTCGAGTTCGAGGAAGGCAAGCCCGAGACGCTCGAGCTCATCGACTTTTGCGAGAAGCACGGCGCCGGTACGATCAGGCGCGACTCGGGCATCTCACTGAAGCCGATCTCGATCACGGGCTCCGAGCGCATCGTGCGCTACGCGTTCGAGTACGCGCTGGCCAACGGTCGCAAGAAGGTCTGTGCCGTGCACAAGGCCAACATCCTCAAGTACTCCGACGGCCTGTACCTCGAGGTCGCCCGCAAGGTCGCCGCCGAGTACGAGGGTCGCGTCGAGTTCGAGGACCGCATCGTCGACATGTGCTGCATGGGACTCGTGCTCTATCCCGAGCAGTTCGACGTCCTCGTGCTCCCGAACCTCTACGGCGACATCATCTCCGACCTCGCCGCCGGTCTCATCGGCGGATTGGGCATGGCTCCGGGCGCCAACATCGGCACGGACTGCGCCGTCTTCGAGCCCGTCCACGGCTCGGCGCCCAAGTACACCGGCAAGGACATGGCAAACCCCACCGCCCAGATCCAGAGCGCGGCACTCATGCTCCAGCACCTCGGAGAGCGCGAAGCCGCCGACAAGATCCTGGCCGGTGTGCGCACGGTGATCGCCGAGGGCACGCACGTAACCTACGACATCAAGCGCACCAATACCGGCAGCACCGAGGGTGCCGTCGGTACGCAGGCGTATGCTGACGCCATCATCGCCACCTTCTAAGACCCGGAACGGGGCGAGGCCTTCGTGATCGCCAGCATGCCTGAGGACCGTGCACGCCGACTGCATGCCGCGCTGATCGCTCTCGCGGCTGTAGCGGCGTGCGTGGCCGTTGGGGCAGGCGTCTGGGCTGCCACACGTCCCGCAGCGGCGCCGAACTCGCAGCGATCCTCCTTCACCCCTGCCGAGGAGACCACCGCGCCCGCACGGGCAGCGACCTCCTCGGCGGGTGACGTCCCCACCTCCGTGCCCGGTGTACCGGCGACAGCGACCCCAGGCGCGACGCCGACGGCTTCTCCCGCAGCGTCGGCCACAGCGGCGTTCGCCTTTCACCTCGGCCAGACGCTTTACGTGACCGATGAGGCCGCGAGCAGGACCGTGCCGGTGGCAGTTCCGGAGGACAGCTACCGCGTGTCGCCGAACGGGTCGATGGTCGCCGTCGTGCGAGCCAAGCGCCTCGTGCTGGTCACCGTCCGTTCGGGCGCGGTTCGCGACGTCGGCCCCGCCATCCCGGTCACGCCGGTGTGGGCGCCTGATTCGGAGAGCGTGCTGTTCGTGCGCGAGACCGCGGCTGGCGCATGTCAGGTGTGGCGGGCGCTTGTCGACGGAGCCCCGGTGCGCTTCGTGGGGGCGGGGGAGGGCATGGCGATCTCGCCGGACGGCCGCAGCATCGCGCTCTTGCCCGAGGCGGGCACCTCGACCGCGGCGATTCTCAGAGTCTCGCGCGACGGCGCAGCCGGAACACCCGTCCCCGTGGGCGGGGGTACCCCGGTAGCTGCCGCGCTCTCCAACGATCGTGTCTTTGTCTCCACGCTATCGCCTGCGGGAGCGTCGGCTATCGTCTCGGCCAAGCTGAATGGGTCGGACGAGCACCGGCTCGTGGGTCCCGTGCCGGGCGCCGACAAGGCTGCCACCTACGGGAGGCTCATCCTTTCACCGAACGGGAAGTCGCTTGCCTACACGACCGACGGCGACGATGGCTACTCCCGCGTGTGGGTCGTGCCGGTGAGCGGAGGCAGCCCCGTGCAGATCACCTCGCGTCGCGACGGATACCCCCTCGGCTGGACGGACGATGGCGCTGCAATCCTCTTCATCGAGGGCAACGCTTTCCAGGGGGAGCAGACCGCGCTGTGGCGCGCCGGCCTCGACGGTCAGGGTCGCAAGATGCTCGTGAGCGGCGCGCGGCCGTAGGCGCCCAGCCCAGCTCGGTTCGGCTCGGTTCGGCCAGTCTCGGTTTGCATACCCCCTATGGTATTTTTCGTGCGTGGGGCGTAGCATCTTCTCAGGTCACGTGACCGCGCCTTTCCTGAGGAGCTCCCATGCAGTTCGACTACACCGTTGTCACCACGAAGTCCTATGAAGATGCTGTCGCCGCGGTCATCGCCGCCGCTGCCGCTAACGGGTTCAAGGTCCAGTTCGTGCACGACGTTGCCGAGACGCTTGCCGAGAAGGGGTTTGACCGCGAGCCGGTCACCATCGTCGAGATGTGCAACGCCAAGTACGCTGCCGAGACGCTGTCGCGTGACATCAAGATCGGTCTGATGCTCCCGTGCCCCGTGATGGTGTACGCCGAGGGCGATCTGGTCTTCATCTCGGCGATGCGCCCGTCGCTCATCTCCACCTTCTTCCCGGCCGCAGACCTCGACGAGGTTGCCGGCGAGGTCGAGCGCAAGATCGTGGGAATCGTCGACGAAGCCGCTGCATAGACACGCCCGACGCCTCCGCAGCGGGTTGCGGCTGGGCGCGTCGGTGCGCTAGACTCCGAAAACCAATTGCATAGAGACATTGGCGTTGATGGGGACAGTAGAGGCTAATCCTCGCTTCAGAGAGCCGGGCACAGGTGAAAGCCCGGCGCAGGACGCTTCGAATTCTCGCCCCTGAGCCACCCGGATGAACGCACGGCCGCTTCATACTCGCGAACAACCTTCGCAAGCGGCCGCTGCCTGTAGGCTGGGTCGGTGGCATCCGTTACCTGCCGTACGAGTGGGCGCTCGCCCTCTTCGCGACGTTCGACAATCCGCGATTAGAGACCTCCGAGCGCCAAGCGGGGTGGCACCGCGGAAGCTGTAGCTTTCGTCCCGGCATGGGGCGACCGCATACGCTTACCGCGGTTTTTCGCTTGCATGCACCCCGTTTCACCCGTCGTCCGAGGTCTCCTCGGGCGTCGCTTTCACATTCTCGTGCGGCTGAGAAGCGCACCACCGCCCCCGCGAGGGAAGGGCGTGGCATGCAGCTGAACAGCGATCGCATGAAAGGGGGCCTTTCCAAGGCCCCGCACCGAAGCCTTCTGAAGGCCGACGGACTCACCGACGAGGAGATCTCGCGCCCGTTTGTGGCCGTCATCAACTCCGCCAACGAGATCATCCCCGGACACCTCATGCTCGACAGGGTGGCCGCTGCGGTGAAGACCGGCGTGCTCATCGGCGGGGGAACGCCGCTTGAGATCTCGACGATCGGCGTGTGCGACGGCATCGCGATGAACCACGCGGGTATGCGAGCGTCGCTGCCGAGCCGCGAAATCATCGCCGACAGCGTCGAGCTGGCTGTCTCGGCCCACGCGTTCGATGCGGTGGTGCTCATCCCCAACTGCGACAAGGTCATCCCGGGCATGCTCATGGCCGCGGCACGGCTCAACCTGCCCACCGTCGTCATCTCCGGTGGACCGATGCTCGCCGGCCGCGGCCCGAAGGGTGAGGCGGTCGATCTCGATACCGTGTTCACCGCCGTGGGCAAGGTCGCAGGCGGCACGATGAGCGAGGCGGACATGCGGCAGCTCGAGGAGCACGCGTGCCCCACGTGCGGCAGTTGCGCGGGGCTGTTCACCGCCAACTCGATGAACTGCCTCGTGGAGGCCATCGGTATGGGGCTGCCGGGCAACGGCACGATTCCCGCCGTCTACTCCGAGCGCATTCGCCTCGCCAAGAAGGCCGGCATGCGCGTCATGGATCTGCTGCGCGAAGGCGTCACGGCGCGCGACATCATGACGCCGGCGGCCATCAAGAACGCGATGACGCTCGACATGGCGTTCGGCGGCAGCTCCAACACCGTGCTGCATCTCACCGCGATCGCGCACGAGGCCGACGCCGATGTCACGCTCGACGACTGGTCGGCGGTCTCAGGCGCCACGCCCAACCTCGTGCGCATCAGCCCGGCGAGCGACCTGCACATGGAGGACCTCTACGATGTGGGGGGAATCCCCTCGATCATGCGCGAGCTCGACAAGCGAGGGCTGATCGTGCGCGACGCGATGACGGTGTCCGGCGACACGATCGGCGAGATCGCCGATGGCGCGCGTGACGCCGACGGACGCGTGATCCGCACGCTGGATGACCCCTACTATCCCGAGGGCGGCCTGCGCGTGCTGCGCGGCAACCTCGCGCCCGACGGCGCGGTGGTCAAGCAGTCCGCGGTGCCCAAGGCGATGCGCGTGCTCACCGGTCCCGCACGCGTCTTCGACTCCGAGGAGACCGCGGTCAGCGCCATCATGGGTGACGAGATACGGGCCGGCGACATCGTCGTCATCCGCTACGAAGGCCCCAAGGGCGGTCCGGGCATGCGCGAGATGCTCACTCCCACCTCGGCGATCGCCGGCATGCCGAGCCTGGCCACGAGCGTGGCGCTCATCACCGACGGCCGCTTCTCCGGCGCCACCAAGGGCCCGGCCGTGGGCCACGTGAGCCCCGAGGCCGCAGCCGGAGGGCCCATCGCGCTTGTGGCCGAAGGCGACTCGATCACCGTCGACATCGACGCGGCCACGCTCACGCTCCACGTCGACGACAGCGAACTGGCCGCCCGTCGCGCCGTCTGGCAGCCGCCGGAGCCGCGCTACACGCGAGGCGTGCTCGCCCGCTACGCGAAACTCGTATCCAGTGCAGACAAGGGGGCGGTGTTGTCATGACAGAACGCATGACCGGCGCGCACGCGCTAGTGCGTGCGCTCGAGCTCGAAGGGGTCGACGTGCTGTTCGGGTATCCGGGCGGCGTGGTTCTTCCGATCTTCGACGCGTTGTACGACTCGAAGACGGTGCGCACGATCCTGCCGCGTCACGAGCAGGGTGCGGTGCACATGGCCGACGGCTACGCCCGCGTCACCGGTCGGCCGGGCGTGGCGCTCGTCACGAGCGGACCGGGCGCGACCAACACGGTCACCGGCATCGCCAACGCCTACATGGACTCGATCCCGATGGTCATCTTCACGGGCCAGGTGACCTCATCGGTCATCGGCACCGACGCGTTCCAGGAGTCAGACATCACCGGCATCACCATACCGATCACCAAGCACAACTACCTGATCAAGGATGCGGCCGACCTGCCCGAGGTCATCCGCGAGGCGTTCCACATCGCCACGACCGGACGTCCCGGTCCGGTGCTCATCGATGTACCGGCCGACATGGGCAAGACCGAGATCGATTTCGCCTACCCCGAGACGGTCAACCTGCCCGGCTACAAGCCCACGTACAAGGGGCACGCCAAGCAGGTCAAGCAGGCCGCGACGCTCATCGCCGCAGCCCGAAGGCCGCTGCTCTACGCGGGCGGCGGCGTGCTCTCGTCGGGCGCGTGGAAGGAGCTCAAGGAGCTCGCCGAGCTCATGCAGCTTCCCGTCGTGGCCACGCTCATGGGCAAGGGCTGCTTCCCCGAAGACCACCATCTGCACCTCGGCATGCCCGGCATGCACGGCTCGAAGTTCACGAACTTCTCGATCACCGAGACCGACCTGCTCATCGCGGTGGGCGTGCGCTTCGACGACCGCGTGACCGGCAAGCTCGCGGCGTTCGCGAGCAAAGCCAAGGTCATCCACATCGACGTCGACCCGGCAGAAATCGGCAAGAACAAGGCGGTCGACGTGCCGATCGTCGGCGACGCCAAGCCCGTGCTCGCGGGTCTGGTGGCCGAGCTGCGAAAGACCGGCGCCGAGCCCCAGACCGAAGCGTGGATCGCGCAGATCGACGCATGGCGCAAGCAGTTCCCGCTGCACTACGGGACTTCGACCGATGTGATCCTGCCCGAGGCCGCCGTCGAGGCGATCGACCGGCTCACGCGGGATCGCAAGCGCATCATCGCCACCGAGGTCGGCCAGAACCAGATGTGGGCGTGCCAGTACACGCACCTGACCGAGCCGCGCACGTGGGTCAGCTCGGGCGGTCTGGGGACGATGGGCTTCGGCTTGCCGGGCGCGATCGGTGCCCAGCTCGGAGCGCCCGACCACCTCGTCATCGACATCGCTGGCGACGGTTCGATCCAGATGAACAGCCAGGAGATGGCGACGGCGGCCATCAACGGGCTGCCGGTGAAGGTCGTCATCCTCAACAACGGGTATCTGGGCATGGTGCGCCAGTGGCAGGAGCTCTTCTACGGGCGGCGCTATAGCTCGAGCACGCTGCCGCAGGACTGCCCGGACTTCGTCAAGCTCGCCGACGCCTACGGCTGGAAGGGATTCCGCGTGGAGTCGCCGGCCGACCTGGACGCGACGCTGCAGGCGGCGTTCGACTACGACGGGCCGGCGATGGTCGACGTGCGCGTGGCGCGCGAGGAGTGCGTGTTCCCGATGGTGGCCCCCGGGGCCTCGATCGACGAGATGCTCGGCGGCGTGCCGGGATGTGCGGTATCCGAAATGATCGATGACAGCATGCTTGAGGAGGTGTGGGAGTAGATGAGACACACGCTATCGGTGCTCGTCGAGAACAAGGCAGGCGTGCTCACGCGCGTCACGTCACTGTTCGCGCGACGCGGCTTCAACATCGAATCGCTCGCCGTGGGTCCGACCGAGGACCCCACCCTCTCGCGCATCACGATCGTGGTGAGCGCTGAGGCCACCCCGATCGAACAGATCACCAAGCAGCTTCACAAGCTCATCAACGTGCTCAAAATCCAGGACCTCGATCCGGCCGAGTCGATCGACCGCGAGCTCGTCTTATTCAAGGTCAACGCGGCGCCGGAGCGGCGTCACGAGATCATCGAGATCGCCAACGTGTTCCGCGCCAAGATCATCGATGTGGGCCGCAACTCGGTCACGATCGAAGCGACGGGGTCATCGGACAAGATTCAGGCGATGGAGGACCTGCTTCGTGCCTACGGCATCAAGGAACTGGCTCGTACCGGGAAGATAGCGCTTGCTCGCGGTTCGCGAGAGAGCTAGCAGATACCGACAACCACCTGCACACAACACCCGATTCGGAAGGAATACACCACCATGGCAACCATCTACTACGAGAGCGACTGCGATCCGGCGATCATCCGCGGCAGGAAGGTCGCGGTCATCGGCTACGGCAGCCAGGGCCACGCCCACGCGCAGAACCTCAACGACTCCGGCGTCGACGTGCGCGTCGGGCTGCGCACCGGCTCACCGAGCTGGGAGAAGGCCCGCGAGGCCGGCCTGAAGGTCATGACCGTGCGCGAAGCGGCCGCCGAAGCCGACGTCGTGATGATCCTCACTCCCGATGAGACCCAGGCGCACACGTACTACGCCGAGATCCACGAGTCGATGACGCCGGGCAAGGTGCTCGCGTTCGCTCACGGCTTCAACATCCACTTCTCGCTCATCGAGCCGCCGGAAGGCGTCGACGTCGTCATGATCGCCCCCAAGGGTCCGGGCCACATGGTGCGCCGCGTCTACACCGAAGGCTCGGGCGTTCCGTGCCTGATCGCGGTCGAGAAGGACCCCAGCGGCACGGCGCGCGACATCGCGCTGTCTTACGCGTGGGGCATCGGCGGAGCGCGCTCGGGAGTCATCGAGACCGACTTCCGCGAGGAGACCGAGACCGACCTCTTCGGCGAGCAGGTCGTGCTCTGCGGTGGCGTCACCGAGCTCGTGAACGCGGGCTTCGAGACGCTCGTCGAGGCTGGCTACCAGCCCGAGATCGCGTACTTCGAGTGCTTCCACGAGCTCAAGCTCATCGTCGACCTGATGTATGAGGGCGGCATGGCCAAGATGTTCGACTCGGTCAGCAACACCGCCGAGTACGGCGCCTACGTCACCGGTCCTCGCATCATCACCGACGAGACCCGCGAGACCATGGCCGAGGTCCTCTGGGAGATCCAGAACGGGACGTTCGCCCGTAACTGGATCCTCGAGAACAAGGCGAGCCAGGCCGGCTTCAAGGCCACGCGCCGCATCAACGCCGAGCACTACATCGAGGAAGTAGGCGGAGAGCTGCGCTCGATGTTCTCCTGGATCAAGAAGGACGCCTGATGCAGAAGAAATATCTGATGACGCCGGGACCCACCCCGGTCCCCGCTGAGGTCATGCTCACCATGGCCGCGCCGATGATCCACCACCGCACGCCGGACTTCTCGGCGGCGTTTCGCTCGGCGATCGAGAACCTGAAGTACGTCTTCGAGACAAGCGGCGACGCGCTGCTGTTCGCCTGCTCGGGAACGGGCGTCATGGAGTCTGCGGTCGTGAACTGCTTTTGCGCCGGGGATACGGTCATCGTGTGCCGCAATGGCAAGTTCGGCGACCGGCAGAAGCAGATCTGCGAGGCGTACGGTCTGACCGTGGTCGACCTGGCGTTCTCGTGGACCGAAGTGGTCAAGCCTGCTGACATCGAGGTCGCGCTCAAGGCGTATCCGGAGGCGCGTGGCGTCATCGTCACGCAGTCCGAGACATCCTCCGGCGTGCTCAACGACGTCAAGGCGATCGGTGCCATCGTGCGCGAGTACCCCAACGCGGTCCTCATCGTCGACTCGATCACCGGCATCGGCGCCGTGGAGTGCAAGACCGACGAGTGGGGGCTGGACGTTGTCATGACCGGTTCCCAGAAGGGGCTCATGCTCCCGCCGGGACTGGCCGCCTGCACGGTAAGCGAGAAGGCATGGCGCGCCTGCGAGCGCTCCACGCTTCCCAAGTTCTACTTCGACTGGAAGAGTTACAAGAAGAACGTGGACAAGGACACCACGCCGTTCACGCCTGCGGTGTCGCTCGTGCTCGGACTCAACCAGTCGCTTCGGATGATCCGCGAAGAGGGCCTCGAGAACACCATCGCCCGTCACTCCAAGCTCGCAGAGGCCACGCGGCGCGGCTGTGAGGCGCTCGGCCTGAAGCTGTTCGCACCGCCCGAGGGCCGCGGCAGTGCGGTCACGCCCGTGTGGGCGCCCGACGGTGTCGACGGCAAGGCGATCGTCAAGATCCTCAAGGACAAGTACGGCGTCACCATCGCCGGCGGCCAGGACGACTACGCCGGGCGCATCTTCCGCATCGGTCACCTGGGCTACTTCGGCCAGTTCGACATCATCACCACGCTCGCAGCGCTCGAGATGACGCTCGCCGAGCTGGGCTTTGAGTTCACCCGAGGCGCCGGAGTCATCGCCGCCGAGTCCGTATTCATGGAAGGGTAGGGGAACACATGAAGGTACTGGTAGCCGAGCAGATTGCCGCAAGCGGCATCGAGCTCCTGCGCGCCAAGTTCGACGTGGCGGTCAAGACCGACCTGTCTCCTGAAGACCTCGTCGCCGAGATTCCCGGCTACGACGCGCTGATCGTGCGCTCGGCCACGCAGGCGACGCGCGAGGTCATCGAGGCCGGCGTGAACCTCAAGATCATCGGCCGCGCGGGAGTGGGCGTGGACAACGTCGACGTCGACGCCGCCACCGAGCGAGGCGTGATCGTGTGCAACGCGCCGACGTCGAACATCGTGTCGGCCGCCGAGCAGACCATGGCGCTTATGCTCGGCATGGCGCGCAAGACACCGCAGGCCAACGCTTCGATGAAGCAGGGCAAGTGGGAGCGCTCCAAGTTCACCGGCTCCGAGCTCTACGAGAAGACGCTCGCGATCATCGGCCTGGGCCGCATCGGCTCGCTCGTGGCCGAGCGCGCCCGCGGCTTCGGCATGCGCATCATCGGTTTCGACCCCTACATCTCGGTGGAACGCGCGGCCAAGATGGGCGTGACGCTTTTCGCTACGGTCGACGAGCTGCTGCCCCAGGCCGACTACATCACGGTGCACCTGCCCAAGACCAAGGACACCATCGGCATGTTCGGGCCCGAGCGCTTCGCGCTCATGAAGGACGGCGTGTACGTGGTCAACACCGCACGTGGCGGCATCTACCAGATACCGGCGCTCGCCGACGCGGTGCGCTCCGGCAAGGTCGGCGGCGCGGCGATCGACGTGTTCGAGGTCGAGCCCTCCACCGACTCGCCGCTCGTCGAGTTCGACAACGTGATCCTCACTCCGCACCTCGGCGCGTCGACAGCTGAAGCGCAGGACCGCGCCGGCGAGCAGATCGCCGAGTACGTGGTGCTCGGGCTCGAAGGCCGCATGGTCCCGACCGCCGTCAACGTGGCCCCGGTCTCTCCCGAGGTACTGGAGAAGGTCGGTCCCTACATCGATCTGGCGCAGGACATGGGCACGATGCTCGCCCAGCTCGCCCGCGGCGGTGTCGAGGAGCTCGACATCATGACCGTCGGAGCGCTGGCCGACCACGACACTCGCATCATCCGTACCGCCGCCATCAAGGGCCTGCTCACGCGGGCGAGCGACGAGGGCGTCAACTTCGTCAACGCCGAGTTCCTCGCTGAGCAGCGCGGCATCTCCATCACCGAGACCAAGCGCTCCGAGACCCACGACTTCGTGTCGATGGTCATCCTGCGCGCGGTGACGCCGTGGGGACCGGTCGAGATGGCCGCAGCACTCGTCGGCAAGAAGGACGAGCCGCGCATCGTCTCGATGCTCGGGTACGACCTCGATCTGGCACCAGCCAAGAACATGGCGTTCTTCATCTATCCCGACCGCCCCGGCATGATCGGCAAGGTCGGCACCACGCTGGGAAACGAAGGCATCAACATCGGTTCGATGCAGGTCGGCCGACAAGAAGCCGGTGGCCCCGCGCTCATGGCGATCACCGTGGACGCGGTACTCGACCCCGAGCTGCTCGACCGCATCGCCGCTGACGCGGGAATCGACGACGCCTGGTACGTCGAGCTGTAAGGACGCGATGACATGAGAGCCCCCGCGGGAGTCTCCCGTGGGGGCTCTTTGTCGTCCCGGTTTCCGGTGCCGAGGGAGTTCGCAATGGCGTGTTGAGCGGAAGTCGCCGCGGGCACGCCAGGGGCGAAACGCAGATAGCTTTCGGAGCTGCTATGCGTGTGCCCTGGCGTGCTCATCAAGCCAGTCGCGCAACTGATCCGAGGCCACATCCAAGTCGTAGTCGGTCTGCAGCCCCATCCAAAATTGCGCGGAAGTCTCAAAGTAGCTGGCGAGCCTAAGCGCCGTGTCGGCAGTAATCCGGCGCTTGCCAAGGACTATCTCGTTGATGCGACGCGGAGGTACGCCCACGGCAATCGCCAGGCGGTTCTGGCTGAGATCCAATGGCCTGAGGAATTCCTCAAACAATACCTCGCCAGGATGAATCGGCGGCAGATCGCGGTCATGCACGACGAGACTCCTTTCAGTGGTAGTCGACGATCTCGACTTCGTAGGCATCTGTCTCTTTCCACACGAAGCAGATTCGCCACTGGTCGTTGATTCGAATGCTGTACTGGCCGGTCCTGCGTCCAGAAAGCGATTCGAGTCGATTGCCCGGGGGGCTCATCAGATCCCTGATGTCAGTTGCGTTGTGTACGCATACGCATCTTTCGAAGCGCAGCGGCTTGTATGTCGTGGGGGAGCTTCCGAGATGATCGGCGGAGGAAGATGCCCGCCGCCTCGGCATCCCTGAACGACTTGATCATGACTCGAGAGTATAACGCGACGCGTTATACGTCAATCGCCGCTTACGCTCCGCACTGCTTTCGTTCATCCGTGCGCCTCCGCAGTTCGGAGGGGCGGGTTCTGGGGGGCAGGCCAAGTCTACCGTTCGGTTCTGACAAACGCCCCCTCGCCGGACTCAGCGCATCTCCGCACCCGCGCGTACGCTATAATCCACCCATGAACAGCGACGCTCACATCCTCGCTCTGAACGCGCGACTTATCGAGCCGGCCGCCGTCTCCTGACGGCCATCCGCCGGCCCTTTGCCGTTCCTGCTCGCACGACAACCCGAGGAGCCTCCCGTGAGCACTTCCGAGCACCCCATCTCGCGCCCGTCTGATCGTGTCCACATATTCGATACCACGTTGCGCGACGGCGAGCAGTCGCCCGGCGCTTCGATGAACACCGAGGAGAAGCTCGAGATCACGCGCCAGCTGGTGCGTCTCGGCGTCGACGTGATCGAAGCCGGCTTCCCGGTCTCGAGCCCTGGCGACTTCGAGAGCGTGCAGCGCATCGGTGCCGAAGTGGGCGATGCGGCCGTGGTCTGCGCGCTGACCCGCGCCGTGGCCCACGACATCGAGGTCGCCGCCGCCGCGCTCTCCACGGCGAAGCGCCCACGCATCCACACCGGCATCGGCGTGTCCGACAGCCACCTGCGCGACAAGCTGCGCATCTCCGGCGACGAGGCGATCGAGCGCGCGGTGGCAGCGGTCAGACTCGCGCGTACCTTCGTTGACGACGTCGAGTTCTACGCCGAGGACGCCGGGCGCGCCGTTCCCACTTACCTGTATCGCATGATCAAAGCGGTCGTCGCAGCGGGCGCCACGGTGGTCAACATCCCCGACACCACCGGCTACACCTATCCCGAGGAGTTCGGCGCGCTCATCGGCGGGATGATGGAGCGGGTGAGCGGCATCGAGACCGTGCGCGTGGCGGTGCACTGCCACAACGACCTCGGGATGGCCACGGCCAACGCGCTCGCGGGCGTGAAAGCCGGCGCCCGTCAGGTCGAATGCACCATCAACGGCATCGGCGAGCGTGCGGGCAACACGAGTCTCGAGGAGGTCGTGATGGCGATCCGCCAGCGCGGCGACATCCTCGGCGTGCACACCGACATCAACACGCGCGAGATCATGCGCACCAGTCGCCTGATCTCGACGATCACCGGCATCCGCGTGCAGCCTAACAAGGCGATCGTGGGCGCCAACGCGTTTTCGCACTCCAGCGGAATTCACCAGGACGGCGTGCTCAAGGAGCGCTCCACCTACGAGATCATCGACCCGGCCGACGTAGGCGCGGGCGGAAGCGCGATCGTGCTGACCGCACGCAGCGGCCGCCACGCGCTCAAGCACCGCCTCGAAGAGCTCGGCTTCGATCTGCCGGCCGAGGAGTTCGAGCGCGTGCACACCGCATTCCTCGACCTCGCCGACAAGAAGAAGGAAGTCTTTGACGAGGACCTCGAAGTGCTGGTGGGGGAGAGCGAGCGCACCGTCAACGAGGCGTTCCACCTCGCGCAGGTCCACTTCACGAGCGGCGAGCCGGGCATCCCCACAGCCACGGTCGAGCTCATCACCCGCGACGGCGAGCACCTCATCGACTCGAGCCATGGCACGGGTCCCGTCGACGCGGTCTACAAGGCCATCAACCGCATCGTCAACGTCGACAACGAGCTCACCGAGTTCAGCGTGCAGGCCGTCACGCGCGGCATCGACGCTCTCGGCGAGGTCACCATCCGCGTCACCTCTCCCGACGGCCGCGTGTTCACCGGCAGGGGAGCACATTCCGATATCATCGTCGCATCGGCGCGGGCGTACACCAACGCGCTGAACCGGCTGCTCGTCGCGACGGGCGCGGACGTCCACGAGTCGATATAGGCGCTACGCTAGACTGTGGGGGGCACTCTCTCCGGCTACCGCGCCGGATGTCGGATACGAATCACGGAGGAGACACGCATGACCCGCTCAATGACCATCACCGAGAAGATCCTCGCCGCGCACGCCGGTGTCGACGAAGTCACCCCCGGCCAGCTCATCAACTGCCGGCTCGACATCGTGCTCGCCAACGACGTCACCGCGCCCATCGCGATCCGTGAGTTCGCCAAGGTAGGCGTCGACCGCGTCTTCGATGCCACCAAGATCGCGCTGGTCCCCGACCACTACACCCCTAACAAGGACATCAAGTCCGCCGAGCAGGCCAAGATCGTGCGCGATTTCGCGCGCGCCCAGGGCATCACGCACTACTACGAGATCGGTTGCATGGGCGTGGAGCACGCGCTTCTGCCCGAGCAGGGCGTGGTCGGTCCCGGCGACGTCATCATCGGCGCCGACTCGCATACGTGCACGTATGGCGCGCTCGGCGCATTCGCGACCGGTGTGGGCAGCACCGACGCCGCCGCGGGTATGGCAACGGGCGAGGCGTGGTTCAAGGTGCCGGCATCCATCAAGTTCAACGTGACGGGCAAGCTCGCGCCCTGGGTGTGCGGCAAGGACATCATTCTGCACATCATCGGCATGATCGGTGTGGACGGGGCGCTCTACCAGTCGATGGAGTTCACCGGCGACACGATCCAGGGCCTCGGCATGGACGACCGCATGACCATCTGCAACATGGCGATCGAGGCTGGCGGCAAGAGCGGCATCATCGCCGTGGACGACACCACGCGCGCCTACGTCAACGGCCGTTTCGAGCGCCCGAGCGTCGAGTACACGAGCGACCCCGACGCGGTCTACGCCCAGGTCTTCGAGATCGATGCGGCCACAATCGTCCCCACGGTCGCCTACCCGCACCTGCCGAGCAACACGCGCCCGGTCGCCGAGGCCCGAGACATCTGGGTCGACCAGGTGATCATCGGGAGCTGCACCAACGGCCGCATCGAGGACCTGCGCATCACCGCGAGCATCCTCAAAGGCCGCAAGGCCCACGAGAACGTGCGCCTCATCATCATCCCGGCCACCCAGGACATCTACCGACAGGCGATGCACGAGGGGCTCTTCGACATCTTCCTCGACGCCAACGCCGCAGTCTCCACGCCCACGTGCGGACCGTGCCTCGGTGGCCACATGGGCATCCTGGCGGCAGGGGAGCGTGCGCTCTCCACGACCAACCGCAACTTCGTCGGTCGCATGGGTGACCCCACGAGCGAGGTCTACCTCGCAAGCCCGGCGGTCGCCGCTGCAACCGCGGTGCTGGGGCATATCGGGCTGCCGGGGGACCTGATTTAGTTACTGCGCCAGAGAGGGGCATCAAGTCCACTTCGGTGCCCGCGGTGAATCGATCCGATTGCCGGATTGTCCGACACGGGGCCACTTTCAGGTTGCTCGACCGTCGTGTAGTATGCCGACGGATAGTCGTAAGGTTCTCTAAGGGAATCTGGCTACGCTCCCGTTGTGGGCGTGCCGTTTGCAGATACGCCATGTTCGAGGTCGCGCGCATGTTTCATGCGCTCGCGCGCGAGAGCCCGTTCGATGTCTGTGGAGGAACTACATGGAGCAACCCCGCATAGTCCCGCCAACCAAGAACGTGTCCACAGCGCCCGCGACCACCCGGACCTCAGGCACCGTCACGCCCAAGCGTCGGCGAGCCTCAGACCCTGTGGTGAGGTGGCTAGGGATAGCGATATTTGTCATCGTCGCACTCGCGCTGGCGGCGGGGCTCTCTGCTCTGGCGTTTGGACTTTTCGACCCCTCGGGCGCCCCGCGCACACAGGTCGAACGCGACCTGGCCTTCTACGGGGAGAAGATACAGACCGGAAAGGTCAACAGCGCAACGACCGCGGCATACGTGGACGCTTTGGTTCGTGCTGGACAGCTTGCGAAGGCGACCGATACGTTGGAGCGCGCCCTGCAGATCGCCAAGAGCGACAAGTCCTATCTGCTCGCGGAGCAGGCCAAGATCGACTTCACCAACAAGCGCTATGAGGACGCAACGGAATCGGCGACCGAAGCGATGAAGGAGGCCGAGAAGGAGCTGCAGGCGTTCAAGAAGCGCAACAAAGCTGCCAACCGCGTCGAATCGGCTGGCGCTGTGATGCCCCAGTCATACTCGACTGCGGCGCTCACCAAGGCAGACTCGCTGGTCGCCCTGAACAAGACCGCCGATGCGATCAAGGCCTACGACGCCTATCTCAAAGACGCTCCGACCGACTCTGACGTCTTTGTCATGCGTGCGCAGGCCAAGAGCAAGGTCGGCGACACGAAGGGCGCGGAGAAGGACTACCGTGCGGCCCTCAAGTTCATTCCGGACTACCAGCCTGCACTTGACGGGCTTAAGCAGATCGGAGCCTCCAAGTGACCGACAACCCAACCGCAGATCAGGTCGAGCACGACATTGACTGGCGTGAAGCCGAGCGTCGTCGCATCGAACGGACCCGGCGGCTGCTCGTGGGGGTACTGATCGTGCTGATCATCCTCTTGCTCGTCGCGGGATTCGCACTTGTGCAGATATTCAGGCCGGTGGGGCGTATCGCCACCCAGGAGGAAGCGAAGGGTATTGAGTGGGTGCGTTCCATCTACGGATGGGGCAAGAACGCCGATGCGCAGTTCTGGGGTCCCCAGGGAGTTGCCGTCGGGCCCGACGGCACCGTCTGGGTCACCACGCAGGGCCAGAATCGCGTGGTCGGTTTCAACCCCGACGGTTCGCTCTCTGCGATGCTCTACCAAGGTCCGCCGGATGACACACGGTATCCCAACGCTTTGTTGTTTCCGACAGCAGTGGCGGTTGACCCCGCGGGACTGATATACATCGCCGACCAGCCCCGAAGCGCAGTGCGTGTGATGTCGCGGGATAACAAGATCGTACGCACGATCTTCGTGCCGACGCCATCGTCGATTGCCGTCTCAAAAGAGCGGCTTGTGATCGGCTCGGCGTCGGGGTTCGTGATCATGACGCCGACCGGCGAAGTCATCAAGCTCATCGGCACTCAGGGCAAGGGGAAGGACCAGTTCCAGGGGGTTCGCGGGGTCGCCATCGGCAAGGACGGGACGATCTTCGTTGTCGACCAGTACAACAATCGGATCAGCGCCTATGACCGCAGCGGGCGACGCAAGTGGATGGTCGATACGGGCGTGCCCGGCAATGAGAAGAAGGTGAAGCAGAGCACATCTTCAACCAGTTCGGCTGCTCCCGCCAACATGCAGATCCCTGCAGGGCTTACGGTGGACGGAGCCGGGCGCTTGGTGGTTGCAGACCCGTTCGGATTCGATCTGACGATACTGAGTCCGAAGGATGGGCGCCTGATCGCGAAGTACGGCGCACCTGGAACGGTGGACGGACAGTTCGTTTACCCCAGTTCGGTCGCGTACGATGCGACGCGCGACTGGTTCGCCGTCGCAGATACCCAGAACGCGAGGGTGCAGATCATCCGACTGCCTGGCTCGGGCGGGGCCCGAACCAGTGCCATAGGGCGGGCGCTGGCCGGGCCGCTGCGAGCGTGCATCATACCGCTCATTCTGCTGTTCATCGCGATAGTCACTGGGATCATCCACCGGATACTGCGTCGCCGTAGGGACAGGCAGGCAATCGAGGCCACGCGGGAGCTATCTGCTGCGGCGACGGAGTCGGTACAATCCTGAATGCATGGCGCGGAACTTGCGTCCAGCCCGCGCGGGAGGCCGGTGCGCCTCCTTGCGACTCCGACATGAACACGAGGATGGTAACAATGGCGATGCGTGGCAACGGTGCAAGACAGCTTCGGTCGGCTTTGCGACTGGTTGTGTGCGCGGTTCTGATAGTCGGGGCTGTCTCGATGGTGGGTTGCGCAGACAAGCCGGCCGAGAAGGCGAAGCCGGCGGATGCACGCAAGGGCTACGGCATGGGCGGCGTCGAACAAACCATCGCGATCCTGGCAAAGACCATCGAGGACAAGCCGGACCGGTGGGAGCTCTCTACGCCCGAGTCGGCCGTTCGCTCGTATCTGGACTGGGTCTCGTACAGCTATCGCATCGCTGACTCGAGCATCGCCA
>Ga0123337_10001499_pt1 | contig 29679 bp, 26 predicted proteins | sample frozenSSSSmetaG_FD_89792 | JGI IMG/M metagenome (GOLD analysis project Ga0123337, IMG submission 89792) | Glacier valley bacterial and archeal communities from Borup Fiord, Nunavut, Canada, to study Microbial Dark Matter (Phase II) -... | ecosystem: Environmental > Aquatic > Freshwater > Ice >...
CATTGCCATGGTGATCACTCGTTCTCCCCTGCTCAAGAAAGAGGCAGGGTAGGTTGAACACCCGGGTCAAATTTGGATCGGCACTATGGCTGTAAGTGGGTCAATTTTCGGTCGGCGTCAACATAGGGACCACAAACGCAGCTACCAAGATCTCACAAAAACTCCAGCTGCGACAACGACTTAAGCAACATTTGGAGCGGGTGAGGGGAATCGAACCCCTGTATGAAGCTTGGGAAGCTGCCGTTCTGCCATTGAACTACACCCGCAGTGGCGACGATTCTATGCGCACTGGGCCTGCGAGCAAGGCTTGCACGGTACCGCTGGCTCTGCACTGGGCGCAGTGGCCGGTGATCGATGCCCCCGGGCGCCAGCCCCCGCGATCAAGGGTTGTGAAGCGACACCGGCCCTGCCGACAACCGGGTTGCGAGTACGTCGCCGAAGCGCCGCGCGCAACCCCATCCAACAACCTGGAACCGACATGCACCACGTGCCTCTTCTCCGTCTCGCTGCGGCCGGTGCCGCCTTATTCAGTGCCGCTCTGGCCAACGCGGCCAGTACGCTCGTCGTCGCGGGCGACGAATGGCCACTGACGAACAGCGCCTACGCGCGCCAGAACGCCGATGTGACGCGGCTGGTCAGCAACCTGGCCGGTATGTTCGGCGGCACGAACTACCTTCTCGTGAGCGACGGCGCTGCCAGCGTCTCGGGCCTCGCCAACCTGACCCTGCTGCAGGCCGAACTGGCCAGCCTGGGCAAGACCGTCAGCACTTCCGCCACTTACAGCACGGCCGTTCTGGCCGGCCAGGATGCGGTGCTGTTGTTCGGTTACGGGCAAGGTGCGAGCGACGCCGCCAACCTGGCGGCGTATGTGAACGGCGGCGGCAACCTGCTGGTCTCTCTCGGCACCGGCGGCCTGGGCAGCGCTGCCGCCGAGGCGGCAGCGTGGAACCCGCTGCTGAACCAGTTCGGCCTGAACGCAGGCAATGATTGGCTGCCCGTGGCGGCCTTCTACGACGCACCCGTGACACAAGGTGCGACGCCCCTGGACGATGGCCTGGCGACCGTCGTCTGGGGCTACGGCCAGACGATCACCGAGCTGAACGCGGCGAACCCGGACACCGACCTGCTCTTTGCCGACTTCGGCCCCAACTACGGCACCCAGGGCGCGTTCGGCATCTACTCGCAAGCGGGTGTGGTGCCCGAGCCCGGCACCTATGCGCTGATGCTGGCGGGCCTGGCCGGCCTGATCACCGTGGCCCGCCGCCGCCGCGGCTGATCAGCCGTGCCGCGCGATCCACTCGATCAGCGCATCCATCGCCGGCCGGCCCCGTTGGGCCTCGGGGTGCACCACCATCACCGCCACTGCGTACACCTTGCCGCTGGCGCCGCGCACATAGCCGGCCAGCGCCCGCGTGTCGTTCAGCGTGCCGGTCTTGAGGAACGCGCGGCCCTCGGCCCGGCCACCCTGAAAGCGATTCGCAAGCGTGCCGGCGACCCCCGCGATCGGCAATGACTCGACGAAGGCCTGGGCCTGCTCGGTGAGCCAGGCCTTGCGCAGCAACTGCACCAGCGCGCGCGGCCGCGCGCGTTCGGTGTGCGACAGGCCCGAGCCGTTCTCGACCTCGACATCGCCGTCGTTCAGGCCCTGGTCGCGCAACCACATGCCCATGATCTTCTTGGCGCCGGCCAGTGTGGCTGGCCGGGTCGGGAAGCCCGGCGACAGCGACAGCATCAGGTTGCGTGCGGCAACGTTGTCGCTGGCCTTGTTCATGTCGCGCACCACGTCGGGCAATGCCTTGGAGCGGTGGAACGACAACGGCGGCAGCGGCTCGCCGTCAGCCCCGGTCGGTATCGGGCTGACGCCTTGTACCGCGTTGCCTGCCACCACGCGCCCGCGCAACACGCCACCGGCCGCGGCCCACATGGCGGGCAGCGCACGCGCCGCGTAGCCGCTGTTGGCCGGCGGTACGAAGCTGATGCCGCGCATGCCGCAGGCCGCCGCCCAGCTGCCACGCACCACCACCGTGGCCATGCCGCCGCGGCCGCTCTCCCAGCGGGCATCGGCGTTGCAGCCACCGGCCATCGTCACCTGGTTGTCGATGCGCACATCGCTGAGCGCCGGCGTGAGCGTGAGTGCGGCGCGCTTGTCACGCGTGGGTTGCACGTTGACGGTCAGCAGGCCCTCGTCGAGCGTCAGCGCATCGGGCCACACATGGCGCGGCTGCGTGGGCGATTGCACCGGCGTGCCCGCGTGGTCGGCGGCGCTGAGCTGGAACGCGAAGTGGTCGAGCACGATGTCGCCATCGATCTCGTTCAGGCCCTGCGCACGCATGCGTGCGAACCAGGCACGCAACTCGGCCGATGTCAACTCGGCATTGCCGCCGCCGACGATGAGCAGGTCGCCCACGAGCTTGCCATCGGCCAGCGTGCCGAGCGCGAACGCCGACGTTCGCCAGCGGTAGAACGGCCCGAGCAGGTCGAGCGCCGCGAGCGACGTGACGATCTTGGTGGTCGATGCCATGGTGTACGGCAGCTCGTCGTTCATCGCGACCACGGTGCGGTCACCAATGACCTCTTGCGCGAACAGGCCGAAGCTTTTCAGCGGCAGGCCGGTCGCGAGGATCGCATCGACCACCGGCCCGGGCAGGATGGGCGCACCCCGGGCGGGCGCTGCAGGTGTGGCTGCCGGCGGGCCAGCCATGCAGTGGGCGGTGAGCAGCACCGCCGAAACCGTGGCGGCCATCCAAGATCGGAACGTGAGCATGGACCGAGCGTAGCAGCCACGCCCGAGGCCTTGCACCCCAAGATCGCGGGGCGCTGGCAAGGCAACCGGTGGCGTGCGAGCCATCACAATGCTGCCTCGCGACATGTTCCCGCCCAACCGGCCCCACTTGACGATGACCGATCCCGAACCCGCCGCCGATCCGGCCGCCGACGCCGCACCGGGAGCCGCCGCGCGCCCGCCGCGCCCGATCCGCAGCTACGTGCTGCGCACCGGCCGCATGGGCAGCGGCCAGCGCCGCGCCCTGACTGACCTGGCGCCGCGCTTCGTGCTGCCCTACCAACCGGCCGTGCTGGGCACCGCGGCCGCCTTCGGCCGCGCCGCGCCGGTCGTGCTGGAGATCGGCTTTGGCATGGGGGACGCCACGGCGCAGATCGCCACCGCCCTGCCCGGCACCGACTTCATTGGCGTGGAAGTGCACGAGCCCGGCGTCGGCGCCCTGCTGCAGCGCATCGACGAGGGCGCGCTCGCCAACCTGCGCATCGTGCAGCACGACGCGGTCGAAGTGCTGGAAAACATGGTCGCGCCCGACACGCTGGCCGGCGTGCACGTGTTCTTCCCGGACCCGTGGCACAAGACGAAGCACAACAAACGGCGCCTCATTCAACCCGAATTCGTCAGGCTTCTGGCGAGCCGCCTCGCACCCGGTGCCTACCTGCACTGCGCGACCGACTGGCAGCCGTATGCCGAACAGATGCTGGCCGTGCTCTCAGCCGAGCCGACCTTGCACAACACCGCGCAAGCCTATGCGCCGAAGCCCGACTACCGGCCGCTGACGAAGTTCGAGGACCGCGGCCTCAAGCTCGGCCATGGGGTGTGGGACGTGGTGTTCGTGAAGCGCGGGAGCATTGGTTGAGGCCGCCAGCTTGACTGCCGCAGGGCACTGTCAGGCGGCCCACGTCACGAGCCCGCTGTAGGCCGTGACCAGCACCACGATCCCGAATGCGATGCGGTACCACGCGAACGGCACGAAGCTGTGCGTGGCGATGAAGCGCAGCAGCCAGCGCACCACCACCCACGCCACCAGGAACGAGACCACGGTGCCGACGATCAGCACCGGCGCGTCGGCGGCCGAGAGCGTGTCGCGCGCCTTCCACAGGCTGTAGACGCTGGCGCCGATCAGCGTGGGGATCGCGAGGAAGAAGCTGAAGTCGGTCGCGGCCTTGCGGCTCAGGCCGAACAGCATACCGCCGATGATGGTGGCGCCGGAGCGGCTGGTGCCTGGCACCAGCGCCAGGCTTTGCGCAAGGCCCACCTTCAGCGCATCCAGCGGCGTCATGTCGTCGACGTTCTCGATGCGCACGGTGTCGGTGGCCGCCGCACGCCTCTCGGCCCACAGGATGACGATGCCGCCGACGATGAAGGTCGTGGCCACGACGGCCGGGGTGAACAGGTGCGCCTTGATCGCCTTGCTGAACAGCACGCCAAGCACGGCGGCAGGCAGGAAGCCGATCAGCACGTTGATCACAAAGCGGCGCTGGCGCGGGTCGTGCCCGCGCAGGCCGGCCAGGGTTTCGCGCAGCCGCTGCCAGTAGACGATGACGACGGCCACGATGGCGCCGGCCTGGATCACGATGTCGAACAACTTGGCCGACTTGATGGTCTCGTCAGTGAAGCCGATCAACGAGCCTGCGAGGATGAGGTGGCCGGTGCTCGACACCGGCAGGAATTCGGTCAGGCCTTCGACCACGCCCATGATGACGGCCTTGAAGAGAAGAATGAGATCCAAGCAGCGCTCCGGTCAAACGAAAAGGTGCAGCATTTTAACGACGCACCTTCATGGCAGGCTCTGCGGCACGTTCGGCACCAGTGTGATCAGCAAGCCGCTGGCCGTGACGCGCAACTCGCGCAGGTGCTGCCCGCGGGCGCGCATCGCCTGCACGTCCTGCGGGCGCAACGTGTGGACCGCGCGGTCGCGCAGAAGCGCGTCAGAGCCGCGCCAGGCCAGCCGCAGCACCGGTTCGTCGAGCGACACGGCCACATCGGCGGCCACGCGGTTCGCCTCGGGCAGCAACCGCAGGCGCGGCACCGCGACGAAGACGTCGAACGCATCGGCGAGGCGGGTGCTGTACGGCAGGCGTGCCGCCACCCACTGCTCGATGCGCGCTTGTGGCACCTCGATGCTGCGCGAAGCGAGGAGCGTGCCGCAGCCCATGGCTGCAGCGGCGAGCAGCGTGCCGGCCAGCAGGCACGCGTGACGACGTGGAGGGGTGAGTGGTTCAGGCATGCGAAACCCCGTGGACGACTGCCCGCACCCGACCCTCTCCCAGCGGGCGAGGGAACAAGACAGCGCCTTGACCCCCCTGCGCGGCGCCGCTACATTACTGACCGACCAGTCAGTATGAAACCAGCCTCCTCCGCCCTCTCCGCCGCTGCCCCGCCGACTGCCGCTCCGCACCCGCCTGACATCACGCAGCACGAGGGCACGCCGAGCCGCCAGCGCCGCAAGGAGGCGCGGCCGCTGGAGCTGCTCGACGCGGCGCTCGGCCTGTTCGTCGAACGCGGCTTCGCCACCACGCGCTCGGAAGACGTGGCGGTGCGCGCCGGTGTTTCCAAGGGCACGCTGTACCTGTACTACCCGAGCAAGGAAGAACTGCTGAAGGCGGTGATCCGCCACCACGTGGTCAACCCCATCGTCGAAGGCATGGAGACCATTCGCGGGTTCCAAGGCAGCAGCGCCGACCTGCTGGCGCTGATGTTGCGCCTGTGGTGGGAGCGCATCGGCGAGACGCCGGCAGCCGGCATCCTGAAGCTGATGATGGCCGAGGGCCGCAACTTCCCCGAGATCGCGCAGTTCTACGTCGATGAAGTGATCGACCCGTCGAACGCGATGATGGGCCGCATGGTTCAACGGGGCATCGACTCCGGCGAATTTCGCCAGGTCGACGTGCGCAACGTCGTTGGCGTGCTGTGCGGCACGCTCGTCTTCATGGCGGTGAACAAGCACTCGCTCGGCGGCTGCGCCCCCGCGACTCCCCTCGATCCCAAAGCCGTGATCGAGGCCCAGATCGACCTCGTGCTGAACGGCCTGGCGAATGCGCCGGCCGCACCACGGCGCGCCGCGCGCAAAGGACAAGAATGAAACGTTGGATGAAGTGGTCTGCGGTCGCACTTGCCGCGCTGGTGGTCGGTGGTTTCGGGGCACGCGCGTTGAAGGCGCGCAGCCAGCAACTGGCGGCAGCCGCAGCGCCCGCGTCGGCACCGCTTGCGCTCGAACTCGCCGCCAGTGACGTGGTGACGCTGCAGGCCGTGCCGATGACGCGCACGCTGGGCATCTCAGGCGGGCTGAAGGCGGTGAACACGGCGGTCGTTAAGGCACGCGTCGCGGCCGAAGTGAAGAGCCTGACCGTGCGCGAAGGCGACACGGTGAAGGCCGGGCAACTGATCGGCCAGCTCGACACGACCGAGTTCGACTTGCGGCTGCGCCAGGCGGAACAAACGGCCGCCGCCAGCCGCGCCCAGCTCGACATTGCCAGGCGCGCGCTCGAGAACAACCGCGCGCTCGTCGCGCAAGGGTTCATCTCGCCCACGGCGCTTGAATCGTCGGTGTCGAACGAAGCCGCGGCCCAGGCCAACTACCAGGCCGCGACGGCCGCGACCGAACTCGCCCGCAAGGCGCGCACCGACGCGGCGCTGACCGCACCGATCAGCGGCGTGGTGTCACAGCGCCTGGCTCAACCCGGCGAACGGGTCGGTCTCGACGCCAAGATCATCGAAGTGGTCGACCTCTCGCGCATCGAGATGGAAGCCGCCGTCGCGCCCGACGAGGTCGGTGCGGTGCAGGTCGGGCAAGTTGCGCGGCTCGAAGTGGACGGCCTGCCCCAGCCCGCCACCGCCACGGTGGTGCGCATCAACCCGAGCACGCAGGCCGGCACGCGTTCGGTGATGGTGTACCTCGCGCTTGCGCCGCAGCCCGGTCTGCGCCAGGGCCTGTTCGCGCGCGGGCGCATCGACCTGCAGCGCAGCGACGCGCTGGCCGCGCCCTTGTCGGCCGTGCGCGTCGACCAGGGCAAGCCGTACGTGCTGGCCGTGGAATCAGGCAAGGTGGCGCTGCGCACCGTCGAGCTCGGGGCGCGTGGCGAGGCGGCGTTCAACGGCCGCACCGAGAGCGCGGTCGAGCTGAAGGCCGGTGCGGCGAGCGGCGCAGTGCTGCTGCGCGGGTCAGCCGGCGCGGTGCGCGACGGCACGGCCGTGCGCTTGCAGGCAACGGCCACCGCACCCGCGGCCACCGCTCTGACCACCCCGCTGGCTGCGCCCACCAGCGCAGCTGCCGCGTCGGCCGCGCCCTGACCATGTGGTTCACCCGCATCTCCATCGGCAACCCGGTGATGGCCGTGATGGTCATGCTCGCTTTCGTCGTGCTCGGCGTGTTCAGCTACCAGCGCCTGTCGGTCGACCAATTCCCGAACATCGACTTCCCGACCGTGGTGGTCGTCATGGACTACCCCGGCGCGTCGCCCGAGATCGTCGAGAGCGAAGTCACCAAGAAGGTCGAGGAAGCCGTCAACACCGTGGCCGGCATCAGCACCTTGTACTCGCGCTCATACGAAGGCACGTCCGTCGTGATCATCGAGTTCAACCTCGAGGTGGATGGCCGCAAGGCCGCCGATGACGTGCGCGAGAAAGTCGGCCTGATCCGCCCGCTGCTGCGCGACGAAGTCAAAGACCCTCGCATTTCGCGCTTCGACCCGCAGAGCGTGCCAATCTTCAACGTGGCCGTGCTGTCGCCCGATGGCAAGAAGAGCGCGCAGGAGCTAACCACGTGGGCGCAGCAGGTGCTGCTGAAGAAGCTCGAGAACGTGCGCGGCGTGGGCTCGGTCAGCGTGGTGGGCGGCGTGGCGCGGCAGATCAACCTGTACGTGAAGCCGGCCGCGCTCGACGCGCTGGGCATCAGCGTCGACCAGATAGTGGCCGCCGTGAAGAGCGAGAACCAGGAACTGCCGATGGGCGCGATCCGCTCCATCGAACAGGAGCGCGTGGTGCAGATCAACGCACGGTTGAAGCGGCCCGAAGACTTCCGCGACGTCGTCGTGGCAAGGCGTGGCGGCAATGCGGTGAAGCTCTGGCAAGTGGCCGACGTGGCCGACGGCCCGCAGGAGATCGACAGCCTGGCGCTCTACAACGGCCAGCGCACCGTGCTGCTCAGCGTTCAGAAGTCGCAGGGCGAGAACACCATCGCCGTGGTCGACGGCCTGTACAAGGCGCTGACTGACGCCAAGGCATTGACGCCGCCGGGCGTGACGCTCGAGGTGAACCGCGACAACTCGCGCGCCATTCGGGTGTCGGTCGCGAACGTGAAGCGCACGCTGATCGAGGGCGCGGCGCTCACGATCCTGATCGTCTTCCTGTTCCTGAACTCGTGGCGCTCGACCGTCATCACCGGCCTGACCTTGCCCATCGCGCTGATCGGCACCTTCCTGTTCATGTACATCTTCGGCTTCACCATCAACAGCATCACGATGATGGCGCTGAGCCTGTGCGTGGGCCTGTTGATCGACGACGCCATCGTGGTGCGCGAGAACATCGTGCGCCACGTGCAGATGGGCAAGAGCGCCCACCAGGCGGCGCTCGACGGCACCAACGAGATCGGCCTCGCAGTGCTGGCGACCACGCTGTCCATCGTGGCGGTGTTCTTGCCGATCGGCTTCATGGGCGGCATCGTCGGCAAGTTCTTCCACGAGTTCGGCCTGACCATCGTGGCCGCCGTGCTGATCTCGATGTTCGTGAGTTTCACGCTTGACCCGATGCTCTCCAGCATCTGGAACGACCCGCAGGCGCACGGCGTGCACAAGGGGCCGCCGGTGACGCTGTACGACAAGACCATCGGCCGCGTGACCGGCGTTTTCGACCGCTTCACCGAGTGGCTCTCGGCCGCGTACCAGCGCATCCTCGGCTGGTCGCTCAAGCACAAGCTCGCGACGCTCGCGATCGCGTTCGCCACCTTCGCCGGCAGCTTCTTCATCATTCCGCTGCTCGGTGCCGAGTTCGTGCCGAAGGCCGACTTCTCCGAGACGCAGCTGAACTTCTATACGCCCGTGGGCTCGGCGCTCGAGGTGACCGAAGCGCGCGCGAAGCAGATCGACGCGGCGCTGCGCGAGTTCCCCGAAGTGCGCTTCACCGTCACCACCATCAACAGCGGGCAGGCCGCCGGCAAGATCTACGGCGCGGTGTACGTGCGGCTGGTGGACCGCAAGGACCGCACCCGCAGCGTCACCGACATGGCCGTGCCCCTGCGGGCGCGGCTCGCGCGCATTCCGGGCATCACCATCACCAACATCGGCACCACCGATCTGGGCGGCGGCAAGAGCCTGCAGTTCTCGGTGCAGGGGCCCGACCTCGCGGAGCTCGAACGCCTGTCGCGCCTGATCGTGCCCAAACTGGCGGCCATACCGGGTATCGCCGACCTCGACAGCACGCTCAAGCCCGACAAGCCGACGGTGGCCATCAACGTGAAACGCGACGCGGCTTCCGACGTCGGCCTGAACGTCAATATGCTGGCCACGAGCCTGCGCACGCTGGTGGCCGGCACCACGGTGGGCAACTGGCGCGCGCCCGATGGCGAGAACTACGACGTGACGGTGCGCCTGGCCACCGAGTCGCGCGTGTCGGTCGGTGACCTGCAGCGCCTGCCGATCAACCTGGCGGCTGCCGCAGACGGGTCGCCGCGCTCGGTGCGGCTGGGGCAGGTGGCCGATGTGAGCGAGTCGACCGGCCCGAACCAGATCAACCGGCGCGACCTGAACCGCGAGATCAACTTCGACGCCAACGCGCTCGGGCGCAGCTCGGGCGACGTGTCGACCGACATCCGCGCCGCGCTCGACAGCATCGCTTGGCCGCCCGGCTACCGCTACAGCTTCGGCGGCTCGACGAAGAACATGACCGAGTCGTTCCAATACGCCGTGGGTGCGCTGGCCCTGGCGGTGGTGTTCATCTACATGATCCTGGCGAGCCAGTTCCGCAGCTTCCTGCAGCCCCTGGCGTTGATGAGCGCACTGCCCCTCACGTTGATCGGCGTGGTGCTCGCGCTGCTGATGTTCCGCTCGACGTTGAACATGTTCAGCATCATCGGCGTGGTGATGCTGATGGGGCTGGTGACGAAGAACGCGATCCTGCTGGTCGACTTCGCGATCCGCTCCCGCAACGGCGACCACGGCGAGCCGCCGCGCGAGCGTGAGGCCGCGCTGCTGCACGCAGCGCAGGTGCGGCTGCGCCCGATCCTGATGACCACGCTGGCCATGATCTTCGGCATGGTGCCGCTCGCGTTCGCGCTCTCCGAAGGCTCGGAGCAACGCGCGCCGATGGGCCAGGCGGTCATCGGCGGCGTGATCACCTCGTCGCTGCTGACGCTGGTGGTGGTACCGGTCATCTACTGCTACCTCGACGACCTGTCGGCCTGGGCGAAGCGTGGTTTCAAGCGCCGCAAGCCTGCCGCCGCCGCGCCGCTTCACACGCCCGCAGCCGCCACCCCCCCATAGAATCCACCGCGCCCGACCCGGCCGAATGCCACCCAGCCGAACGCCACCCTGCGGAACGCCACCATGAACATCGAACAAGCCCGCTTCAACATGATCGAGCAGCAGATCCGCCCCTGGGACGTGCTCAACCCCGGCGTGCTGGAGCTGCTGGCCATCGTCAAGCGCGAAGACTTCGTGCCGCTCGCCTACCGCGCGCTCGCCTTCGTCGATACCGAAGTGCCGCTGCCTTCTGCGCGCGGCACGCAGTGCATGCTCGCGCCGCGAGTGGAGGCCCGGCTGCTGCAGGAACTGGCGGTGCACAAGCACGAGCGCGTGCTCGAGGTCGGCGCCGGCTCGGGCTACATGGCCGCGCTGCTCGCACACAAGGCGCAGAGCGTCACCACGCTCGAGATCGACCCCGAACTCGCGCAGCAGGCCAGCACCAACCTGCGCCGCGCCGGCGCGATGAACGCGCGCGTGGTCGTGGCCGACGCGTCGAAGAGCCTGCCCGACGACGGCCCGTTCGACGTGATCCTGCTCTCCGGCTCGGTCGCCGAGGTGCCGGGCACGCTGCTGGCGCAGCTCAAGGTCGGCGGGCGCCTGGCGGCCATCGTCGGCCATGAGCCGGTGATGCGCGCCGTGCTCATCACGCGCACGGCCGACGAAGGCCTGGCGCGCACGGTGCTGTTCGACACGGTTGCGCAGCGCCTGCAAGGCTTCGACGAGCCGACGCGCTTCCACTTCTGAACCTGGGCTCGACGCGATGAGGGAACTGACCGGCCCGGAACTGATCGCCATGCACGACATGGCCATGTCGTCGCCCCGTTCTGCGGCAGGCGAAGCCCGTTCGGCAGCCAGCCCGATGCTGCTGCTCGACGTGCGCGAGGCCTGGGAGTTCGCCCTCGGCGCCATCGACCTGGCTGGCACGCAGACATTGCACATGCCGATGAACGAGGTGCCCGCACGGCTGGCCGAGCTCGACCCCGCGCAGCCTGTCGTGTGCATCTGCCATCACGGCATGCGCAGCGCGCAGGTCGTCGCATTCCTGTCGCACCACGGCTTCGACGCGGCCTATAACCTCGCCGGCGGCACCGACGCCTGGTCGGAGCAGGTCGACCCGAATCTGCCGCGGTATTGAAGCTTCGCGCCGACCCTTCTCGCTGATTCGCTTTTCCCCTGCCGCGACCCCTTTTGACGCTGGAGAGCCCGCCTCATGCCTTTGACCACCCTCCCTTCCCCGCTGGCCCGGGCAGTCGCCTTTCGACCGCGCGCGCTGACCGTGGCGCTGAACGCCGCGCTGGGCCTGGCCCTGTGCTTCGGGGCAGGCCTCAGTGCGCGGGCGCAAAGCCTGCAGGACCTTTACGACACCGCACGCGGCTACGACGCGGCGCTGCTGTCAGCCCGTGCCGCACTGCAGGCCACGCAGTACCGCATCGACCAGACCTACGCGCTGCGCCGGCCGAACGTGGGCCTCGCGGTCGGTGGCAATTACAACGTCAGCCGAACCCCCGACGCGGCGACACAGAGCGCGAACACCGCCGCCGTGAACGCCAACGTCACGGGGTCGCAGTCGCTCTTCAACCGCAGCAATGACGCGACCATCGCGCAGGCCGAGAAGTCGCTCGACGCATCCCGCGCCGATGTCGAAGCAGCCGAGCAAGACCTGATCCTGCGCTTGTCGCAGGCCTACTTCGACGTGCTCACCGCGCAAGACACCCTGGCCACCGCGCGCGGCAACCTGACCGCCATCTCCGAACAGCTGGCCTCGGCCAAGCGCAACTTCGAGGTCGGTACCGCCAGCATCACCGACACGCGTGAAGCGCAGGCCCGCTACGACCTGGCGCGCGCCACCGAGATCCAGGCGAACAACGACCTCATCACCAAGCGCATCGCACTCGACCAGCTCGTCGGCCGCGCGAGCGTGGCACCCAAGCCGGTCGCGCTGCCGTTCGCGGTGCCGCCGGTGGTGCCGGCAAGCGTGGACGACTGGGTCGCGCGCGCGGATGCCGAGCACCCGTCGATCCGCAAGGCGCGCGTCGCACTCGAAGTAGCGCGCCTGGAAACGACCAAGGCGAAAGCCGGCAACCTTCCCACGGTGGGAATGAACGCCAGCGTGGGCAAGGGCCGCAACGACACGACCGGCGACCTGGTGCCCAACGGGTTTGCGAACAGCGTGTCGTACTCGAGCCGCACACCGACGACCAGCGCCAACATTGGCATCACCATGAACCTGCCGCTGTTCGCCGGCTACTCGATCCAGAACCGCATCAAGGAAACGCTGGTGCTCGAGGACAAGTCGCAGGTCGACCTCGAAGCGGCGCGGCGCGGCGTGGCGCAGGCGACGCGCCAGTTCTTCTACAGCGTGGGCTCGGGCACCGCACAGGTCGGCGCGCTCGAAGCCGCCGAGTCATCCAGCAAGCTCGCGCTCGAAGCCACCCAGCTCGGCTACAAGGTCGGCGTGCGCGTGAACCTCGATGTGCTGAACGCCCAGGCCCAGCTCTACACCACCCAGGCCCAGCTCGCGAAGGCGCGCTACGACGTGCTGATGGCCGGCCTGCGCCTGCGCCAGGCCTCCGGCCGCCTGACGGCCGATGACGTGGCCGCGGTGAACAGCTTGCTGGTGCGCTGAGCCCAGGCTCGCAAGGGGCCGCGAAGCGGGCGCGCAACTTTTCTTGACGCGCGGCACACGCGCGCTTGACGAACCTGCGTCAAGCTAGAGCCTGAGCGCGCACCAGGAGACACGCATGGCCAGTACATCCCCGGCACTGAACGCGGCCATCGCCGCCCACCGCTTCGGCCTCGGCGAGGCCTCGCTCGACGTGGTGCAGCCCGACGCAGCAGCGTGGTTGCTGGGGCAGGTCGGTCCGGCCGACAGCGCCGTCGGCGAGGGCTTGCTCGGCACGTCGCAAGCGCTGGCGCTGGTCGCGGCCGAGCGCGAGATGCGCCAGCGTGCGAAAAACCCGCCGCCGGGGCAAACGGCCGATCAGGTGTTGACCAGCCACTACCGGCCAACCACCCTCGCCGACGCGCGTTCGCACCTGCTTACCGCCCTGGCCACGAAGCGGCCATTCGCCGAGCGGCTGCAACTGTTCTGGGCGAATCACTTCACGGTGTCTCTCACCAAGGGCGCCACGCGCGGGCTGGTCGGCGCGTTCGAGCGCGACGCGATCCGGCCGAACATCGCCGGCCCGTTCGAGGCGCTGCTGCTCGCTTCGACCACGCACCCTGCGATGCTGCGCTACCTCGACAACTCGCTCTCCGCCGGGCCGAACTCGGCGCTGGTGTCACGCAGCGCACGGCGCGCGGCGCACCGGGCCGACGGGCAAGCGGACGAGATGCGCGCTCCGCGCATCACCGGCCTGAACGAGAACCTGGCGCGCGAGGTGCTGGAGTTGCACACACTGGGCGCCGAGGCGGCCCGCTCGGGCGCCTACACGCAGGCCGACGTGACCGCGTTCGCGGCCGTGCTGACCGGCTGGCGCGTCGACCTGCGGGACGCCGATGCGCGTGCAGCGAATGGCGTGGGTGGCATGGGTGGCATCGGCGAAGCGCCGCAGCACTTCAACGCCAACTGGCACGAGCCCGGCTCCAAGATCGTGCTGGGCAAGTCTTACCCGCCGGGCGCCGACGCGCTGCGCATGGTGCTGCACGACCTGGCACTGCACCCCGCCACGGCCCGGTTCATCGCCACCAAGCTGGCACGCCACTTCGTCGCCGACGCGCCCCCGCCGGCACTGGTGGACCGCCTTGCCGCGACCTACCTGCGCAGCCACGGCGAACTCGCGCCGGTTTACCGCGAACTGGTGCGCAGCCCGGAGGCGTGGAGCCCGCAGCCGGCGAAGCTGAAAACACCGGAAGAGTTCGTGCTGTCGGCACTGCGCGTGCTCAAGCCCGGACCGCAGTTCTTCGAACGCACCGACGCCGCCGGCGCGCTCGGCATCACGACGCTCGGCCAGCGCCTCCAGGCCGCGCCGTCGCCCGCCGGCTGGAGCGACCAGGCCGCCGACTGGCTCGGCCCCGACGCGGTCTGGAAGCGCGTCGAATGGGCCACGCGCATCGCTGCGCGCATCGGCCCGATCACCGACGCGCGCACGCTCGCGGCGCAAAGCCTGGGGCCGCTGCTGAGCCCCGCCACGCAGACGCAGATCGAGCGCGCCGCCGACGGCCCGCAAGCCTTGGCGCTGCTGCTGATGGCGCCCGAATTCCAACGCCGCTGATGGCGAGGAGAACGACGATGAACGACGCTTTCACCCGCACCGCACTCAGGCGGCGCCGCTTCCTCGGCACCACGCTGGCAACCGCCGTGGGCGCATGTACGGCAGCGCCCTTCGCCACGCTGTGCTTGGCGGCCGGCAACGCGCCAGCGGCACCACAACGTTTCGTCTTCGTGCTGCTGCGCGGCGGGCTCGACGGGCTGTCTGCCGTGCCCGCCATCGGCGACCCGCAGTTCGCTGCCGCACGCGGCGCGCTGGCGCAGTTCACCACGCCGGCGCTGGTGCTCGACAACACCTTCGCGCTGCACCCGCAACTCGCGCAACTGCACGCGATGTACGGGCGCGGCGAACTGGCGGTGGTGCATGCGGCCGGGCTGCCGTACCGCGAGCGCTCGCACTTCGATGCGCAGCAGGTGCTCGAGAGCGGCGGCGTGCGTCCGTTCGAGCTGAGCACCGGCTGGCTGGCCCGCGCACTTGAGCGCAACAAGGGCAAGAGCCTGGCACTCAACACGACGGTGCCGCTGGTGCTGCGTGGGCCGGGCGTGGTCGACACGTGGTCGCCCTCGGCCCTGCCTGACCCGTCGGCCGACCTGGTGGCGCGCCTCGAACGCATGTACGCCGGCGACAAGGAACTGGCCACCGCGCTGGACCGCGCCAAGGCCTTGCGCTTCGACACCACGATACCGGCCGACGTGGCTGGCGGCATGAACGGCGGCCAGGGCAATGGCGGCGCGCGCTACGGCAACTTCACCGTGCTCGCGCAGCGCGCGGCCGAGTTCCTGGTGCAACCGAACGGCCCGCAAGTGGCCGTGCTGGAGCTGGGCGGCTGGGACACGCACGCCAATCAGGGCAACCCGAATGGGCCGCTCGCAAACAACCTGCGCCAGCTCGACACCGGCCTCGCTGCGCTGCGCGAGGGGCTGCTGCCAAGCGGCACCTGGGGCCGCACGGTCGTCATCGTGGCCACCGAGTTCGGCCGCGAAGTGGCCGTCAACGGCACGCTCGGCACCGACCACGGCACCGCCGGCGCGGCCTTCGTGCTCGGCGGCGCGGTCAAGGGCGGCCGCGTCATCGCCGACTGGCCGGGCCTGGCCCGCAGCCAGCGCTTCGAAGGCCGTGACCTGCGCACCACCACCGACCTGCGCGCGGTGTTGAAGGGCGTGTTGGCAGACCACCTTCAGGTCGCGAGCCGCACGCTCGATGCCGAGGTGTTCCCCGGCAGCGACGGCGTGCGCGGGCTGGCGTTGGTGAAGGGCTGAGGCCTCGAACGCGATCAAGAGGGCAGCACCGCCAGCACCTGCTGCGCCATGCGCTGCGCTGCACCGCGGTGCTCGGCCGCGAAGCGCAGGCCGGCGGCCGACATGCCGGCCAGCGCAGCGGGCGTGGCCAGCCGTTGCAGGGCAACCGCCACGCCCTCGGCCATGTCGGCCACCTGGACCGACGCGCCGGCGGCGAGCGAGAGCCGTGCGGCCTCGGCGAAGTTGAAGGTGCTCGGGCCCATCACCAGCGGGCAGCCGCAGGCCGCCGCTTCGATCAGGTTGTGGCCGCCGAGTGGCGCGAAGCTGCCGCCGAGCAACGCCACGTCGGCGCAGGCGTAGTACAGCGCCATCTCGCGCAGCGAGTCGCCGAGCCAGACCTGGGCCTGCAGCGCGTCCGCGTCGAGAGCGTCGGGCGCGTCCTGCCACTGGCTGCGCCGGGCCAGCGTGAACGGCGCGGCGCGCACCAGCGCGGCCACCTCGTCGAAGCGCTGCGGGTGGCGCGGCACGATCAGCAGCAGCGGCTTCGGCCCGGGCAGCGTCAAAGTGGCCTGCGCCCATGCGGCCAGCAGCATCGCCTCTTCGCCTTCGCGCGTGATCGCGGCGAGGACCACCGGGCGGCCGATGCGCGCACGCCACTGCCAGCCCAGCGCCAGTTGCCCGGCGGGTGGCGTCAGGTCGTACTTCAGGTTGCCGCACACCGCCACCACGCGTACGCCCGAGTCACGCAGGCGCTGCGCGTCGGCCTCGGTCTGCGCGAGTGCGCAGGCCAGGGTCTGCGCGGCCGGCTGCATGAGCGCAGCGATGCGCTGGCCCCGCAGAAAGCTCTTCGCGCTCAGGCGCGCGTTCGCCAACACCACCGGCACACCGGCGGCCCGCGCGGCAGCGAGCAGCTGCGGCCAGACCTCGGTCTCCATCAGCACGCCGAGGGCGGGGCGAAACTGGCGCAGGAAGCGGCGGGCTGCGCCGGGGGTGTCGTACGGCAGCCAGGCTTGGACGTCGCCTTCGCGCAGCAGGGCCGCGCCAGCCTCCATGCCGGTGGCGGTGCCGTGCGTCAGCAGCAGGCGCAGGCCGGGCCGGGCGGCGCGCAGGGCGTCGACCAGTGCGGCCGCCGCGCGCGTCTCGCCGAGTGACACCGCGTGCAACCACAGCCAGCCGCTGCTCGGCGGCGCGGCGTAGAAGCCGAAGCGCTCGCCGATGGCGTGGCGGTACAGCGGCTCGGCCGCACCGCGCCACCACAGCCGCAGCGCATAGGCTGGCAGCAGCATGCGCAGCAGCAGCGCGTAGGCGGCATAGGCCGCGCGTTGCAGCCCAGGCATCACGCTTTGCGCACCTGCGTCCAGGCGGCCCACACCGCTTCGACGGTGGGTGTCGGCACGGCCTCGACCGCCGTTTGATGCACATGCCCGTGCGCCGCCAGCGGCCCGGTGCGCCACGCGGTCGGGAAGTTGTAGAGCTGCACGTGCGGCAGGTCGAGCGCCACGGCGATGTGGCTCACGCCGCTGTCCACGCCGATCACGCCTTGCACGCCGCCGAACCGGTCCACCAGCGCGTCGAGGCTCATCGACGGCCACACCTCCGCCGACGCCCCCAGCGCGTGCGCGATGCGCTCGGCCCGTTCGTGCTCGGCCGCACCCGCCTGCGGCAGCGCCACGCGCCAGCCCTGCGCGATGGCTCGCATGCCGAGTGCGACCCACGACGCCTCGGGCCACAGTTTGTCGCCGCGTGACGTGCCGTGAACGAACACCAGCGTGGGCGCACCGTGCAGCGGCGCGGCTGCCGCCTGCAAGCCGAAACGCGGCGGCCCCGACACGGCATAGCCCAGCGCGCGCGCGGCCAGCTCGCGCGCACGGTCGAGCGCATGGGTTCGCGGCTCGATGCGGATCGCGTGGTCCACCAGCCAGCGCGCCGGCGGCTCGTGGCTGGCGCCCATGGTGCGGTTCGCCAGGCCGTAACGCGCGCCCTCCTCGCTGAGCCGCGCCACGCGTGCGATGACGGCCGACTTGGTCAGGCCCTGGAAGTCGATCACCGCGTCGTAGCGCTGGCCGCACAGCTGGGTTCGGAAGGCGCGCCACTCGGCGCGCACGCCGCTCGTCCACCACGCGCCCGACCAACGCCGCAGCGCGCACTCGATCACCGTGCTCACGCCATGAACGCGGCGCAGCAGCGGCGCGAAGCCGGGCTCGACGACCCAGTCGATGAGGGCGCCCGGGTGCGCCGCGAGGATGTCGTGCACCACCGGCATCGTGTGCACCACGTCGCCCAGCGACGAGAGCTTGACGATCAAGATGTGCATGCGCTGCGGCCGGGCGAGCGCAGCATCAGCGGCATCAGCGGCATCAGCGCCCGTGCGTCGTTCAATGCGCTGCGGCGCCCACGTGTGCGTCGGGCTTGACGGCACGCAGCGCGGCCATCATGCCGGCCTCGATGCGCGCCAGCGCCTTCGGCGTGTGGCCCTCGAAACGCAGCACCAGCACCGGCGTGGTGTTCGACGCGCGAATCAAACCGAAGCCGTCCTTGTATTCGACGCGCAGGCCGTCGGTGCGCACGATCTCGGTCGCGCCGGGAAAGGCTTTCAGCGTGGCCGCGGCCAGCAGTCGGGCGACCACGTCGCGCTGCTCGCCTTCGGCACACGCCACGTTCAGTTCGGGCGTGTTGAAGCTCGTCGGCAGCGCGTTCAGCACTGCGCTCGGGTTCGCACTGCGCGACAGGATTTCGAGCAGCCTTGATGCCGTGTAGGTGGCGTCGTCGAAGCCGTACCAGCGCTCGGCGAAGAAGATGTGGCCGCTCATCTCGCCGGCGATCGGCGCCTTGGTTTCACGCAGCTTCGCCTTCACGAGCGAGTGGCCGGTCTTCCACATCAGCGGCTTGCCACCGGCCTTTCGGATCAGCGGCGCCAGGCGCTGCGTGCACTTCACGTCGAAGATGACGGTGCCGCCGGGCTGGCGCTTGAGAATGTCTTTCGCGAACAGCATCAGCTGGCGGTCGGGGTAGATGATGTTGCCGTCGGCCGTGACCACGCCGAGGCGGTCGCCGTCGCCGTCGAACGCCAGGCCGAGTTCGGCGCCGGTGGCCTTCACCGTGGCGATCAGGTCGGCCAGGTTCTCCGGCTTGCTCGGGTCGGGGTGGTGGTTCGGGAAGTCGCCGTCGACCTCGGAGTACAGCTCGGTCACGTCGCAACCCAGCGCCCTGAGGATGCCGGGCGCCGACGCACCCGGAATGCCGTTACCCGAGTCGACCACGATCTTCATCGGCCGCTTCAGCTTGCAGTCATTGACGATGCGGTGCAGGTACTCGGCACCGATGTCGAGTGGCGCCGAGCGACCTGTGCCCCTGGCGCCGCGTACATAGTCTTCGGCTTCCATGCGCTGGCGCAGGCGCTGGATCTCGTCGCCATAGATGGCCTTGCCCGCCAGCACCATCTTGAAGCCGTTGTAGTCCTTCGGGTTGTGGCTGCCGGTGACCATGATGCCGCTGCGGCAGCCGTGGCGTTTGCGCGTGGCCGCCACGTAGTAGAGCATCGGCGTGGTGACGGGGCCGAGGTCGACCACGTCGAGACCGGTGCTCTTCAGGCCGCGAATCAACGCTGCCACGAGCATCGGGCCCGACAGGCGGCCGTCACGCCCGACCGCGACTGCGCGCTCGCCCAGGCGCAGCGCCTCGCTGCCGAAGGCCCGGCCCAGGTGCTCGGCGAACTTCTCGTCGAGGGCCTTGCCCACCACGCCGCGAATGTCATAGGCCTTGAAGCTGGAAGTGTCGGGTTGCATGCGGCGCGCGGGGGCTGTTGGGGGGTGCGCGGATTGTAGAGAGCGGTTGCGGCTCGCACGGGCCACTGTCGGTTCATCGGCGGCACGGTCGATTCGTCTCGCGGGCCACGCAGAGGCGGGCCTGCGTTCGTACACTGCGGCGCATGTTGACGGCACTCGAAATCAAGCGTTCGCTCCGGTCATGGTCGGGGTCCGGCGGAGCCTCGATCGGCCCGGCCTGGCTGCAATGGGTCTGGACCTTCGTGTTCTGCGCAGTCGTATCGGTCGGCTTCACGATCATCGGCTTCGCCCTCTATGCCAATGGCGACGGTGCGTGGCGCAACTCGGCCGGCTGGGCCCAGTGGTACGGGCGCAACCTGGTCGTGGCCTGCTCCATCGGCTATGCAAACCACGCAGCCTTCGTGCTCGGCCGCCGTTGGCTCGGGGCGGCACGCGTCAAGCGCTTCGGTCCATGGCAGCGCATGGCGTTTTACGGCGGGGTGCCGGTCGCTTCGCTGCTGGTCGCGTGGCCACTGGGCCTGGCGCTAGCCGGCGCCGACCTGCCCGGCTTGCTCGCTGCCAACAACGCGAACGGCATCGCCGCAGCGGCGCTGCTGGCCGCGTTGGTGGTGTTTCTGTCGTACCAGTACTTCGGCCTGCGCTGGCGCCGCTTCGACGCCGAGCGGCGTGCCACCGAAGCTCAGCTGAAGCTGCTGCAAGGCCAGATCGAACCGCACTTCCTGTTCAACACGCTGGCCAACGTGCTCGGGCTGATGGATGCCGACCCGCCGCGCGCGCGGCTCATGCTCGAATCGTTCGTGGACTACCTGCGCTCATCGCTCGGCGGCCTGCGCACCGCCGGCCACACACTCGGCCACGAGCTCACGCTGGTCGAGGCCTACCTGCGGATCGTGGCCATCCGCATGGAAGGCCGGCTGCGCTATCGCATCGACGTGACCGAGGCACTGCGCGCGTTGCCGCTGCCGGCCCTGACGCTGCAGCCGCTCGTCGAAAACGCCGTGGTGCATGGCCTGGAGCCGAAGATCGAAGGCGGCGAAGTGCGCGTAAGCGCACGGCTTGCACGGGGTGCGCTCGTGCTCAGCGTCGAGGACGATGGCCTCGGCCTGCGGGCGACGCGAACTGCCACGCGGCCCGCCGGCAGCGGCACGGCGCTCGCCAACATCCGCGAGCGGCTGGCACAGCTGCATGGTGACGGCGCGAGCGTTCAGGTGGCCGCTGCCGGCACCCAGGGTGTGCGGGCCACGCTGACGCTGCCGCAAGCCAGCTGAACGAGGACCTCCCCATGACCAACGCGAACCCGAACGCGCGACCGACCGTCGCACTCATCGCCGACGACGAGCCCCACCTCGCGCGCCAGCTGCAAGCCGAGTTGCACAAGCTCTGGCCCGAGTTGGTGATGCTGCCGCTGGCGCGCAACGGCGTCGAGGCGGCAGCGCTGATCGCCGAACACGCCCCGGCGCTGGCCTTTCTCGACATCAAGATGCCCGGCCTGACCGGGCTCGAAGTGGCCCAGGGCATCGAAGGCAGCACCCGCGTGGTGTTCGTGACGGCCTACGACGAGTTCGCGGTGCAGGCCTTCGAGCAAGAGGCGGCCGACTACGTGCTCAAACCGGTGCGCAGCGAGCGACTAGCCGCGACGGTGGCGCGGCTGCGGCGGCTGCTCGGCTCCGCGTCGGCGCCCGGCGTGGCCGGCCCGGCAGACCCCGGCGACGACAGCCGGCTCGCCGCCGTGTTGCGCCGGCTGCTTCCCGGCGCGGCGGACGCGCCTGCGCGCCTGCGCTACGTGCGCGCCAGCCAGGGCGACGTGGTGCACCAGATCGACGTGGCCGACGTGCTGTTCTTCCGCGCCGACGACAAGTACACGGGCGTGCACACGGCGCGCGGCGAGCACCTCATCCGCACGCCGATTGCCGAACTCGCGACGCAACTCGACCCGGCGCAGTTCTGGCAGGTGCACCGCGCCACGCTCGTCAACCTGGCGCACGTGGCCGGCACCCGGCGCGACGAGTTGAGCCGCCTGTTCGTGCGCGTGAATGGTCATGCCGCGGATCTGCCGGTGAGCCGGGCCTACGTGCACCTGTTCAAGGCAATGTAGGTGCGGCGATGGCGCACGCCGGAGCGCCGTTCGAACTCGGGCGAGAATGCCAGCCGAATCGCACTGCCACCCGAGGAAAGCCCATGAAGACCCGAGCCGCTGTCGCCTGGAAAGCCGGCGCCCCGCTGAGCATCGAAACCGTCGATCTCGATGGCCCGCGCGCCGGCGAGGTGCTGATCGAAGTCAAGGCCACCGGCATCTGCCACACCGACTACTACACGCTGTCGGGCGCCGACCCGGAAGGCTTGTTCCCGGCGATCCTGGGCCACGAAGGCGCGGGCATCGTCGTCGATGTCGGCCCCGGTGTGACGACCTTGCGCAAAGACGATCACGTCATTCCGCTCTACACACCCGAGTGCCGGCAGTGCAAGTTCTGCCTCTCGCGCAAGACCAACCTGTGCCAGCTGATCCGCGGCACGCAGGGCCAGGGCCTGATGCCTGACGCCACCTCGCGCTTCAGCCTGGGCGGCAAGCCCATCCTGCACTACATGGGCACGAGCACGTTCAGCAACTACATCGTCGTGCCCGAGATCGCGGTGGCCAAGGTGCGCAGCGACGCACCGTTCGACAAGATCTGCTACATCGGCTGCGGCGTGACCACCGGTGTCGGCGCGGTGCTGTTCACCGCAAAGGTGGAAGCCGGCGCGAACGTGGTGGTGTTCGGCCTCGGCGGCATCGGCCTGAACGTGATCCAGGGCGCGAAGATGGTGGGCGCCGACAAGATCATCGGCGTCGACCTGAACCCCGAGCGCGAAGCGATGGCGCGCAAGTTCGGCATGACGCACTTCATCAACCCCAAAACGACGGAGAACGTCGTCGATGCCATCGTGCAACTTACCGACGGCGGCGCCGACTACAGCTTCGAGTGCGTGGGTAACACGAAGCTGATGCGCCAGGCGCTCGAGTGCACGCACAAGGGCTGGGGCCGCAGCATCATCATCGGCGTGGCCGAGGCGGGCGCCGAGATCAGCACGCGCCCGTTCCAGCTGGTGACCGGCCGCAAGTGGGAAGGCTCGGCCTTCGGCGGCGCGCGCGGCCGCACCGACGTGCCGAAGATCGTCGACTGGTACATGGACGGCAAGATCAACATCGACGACCTGATCACCCACAAGCTCAAGCTCGACGACATCAACAAGGGCTTCGAGCTGATGAAGAGCGGCGAGTCGATCCGCTCGGTGGTGATGTACTGACCCGCCGGCACGCGATGGACGACCTCGAAGTACGGCAAGCCCGCGTCGACGAACAGCACGTCGTCGCCAACCTGATGGAGTTGTACCTGCACGACCTGTCGGAGTTCTGGGACGAAGACATGGGCCCCGACGGCCGCTTCGGCTACGACCTCGATGCCTACTGGCAGCGGCCCACGCACGTACCGTTCGTCTTCAGGTTCCACGGTCAGTACGCCGGCTTCGCGCTCGTCAACGACGACGTGTGCCGCCCGCCCAACGACCGTTGGATGGCGCAGTTCTTCGTGATGCGGCGCTGGCGCCGGCGCGGCGTGGCGGGCCGGGCCGCATGCGCCATCTTCGATGCGCTGCCGGGGCGGTGGGAAGTTGGTCAGATCCCGCTCAACCTGCCGGCGCAGGCCTTCTGGCGCAAGGTGATCGGCCAGTACACGAACGGCGCCTGCACCGAGCCCGAAGGCGACCAGGAAGCTTGGGACGGGCCGATGCAGTGCTTCGACAACCGCGTCGTCGACAACCGAACCCTGCCCCGCGCGGCGCCGCCCGCACCGCGCAGCGGCGCGCTCGACTGAGCACCGATGGAGTTCATCCTCGAGGTCTCGTTCGAACTGTTCGGCGAAGTCCTTCTTCAGCTCGCCTTCGAGTTTCTCGCGCGCTTCAGCGTGCCGCTCGTGACCGCGCCGTTCCGACGCGCCGCGCACCCGCTGGTGGCCGGCCTGGGTTATGCCGCGCTCGGCGCCGTCGCCGGGGGTTTGAGCCTTTGGCTGATGCCGGCGCTCTTCATTCGCTCGCATGCCCTGCAGGTGGCGAATGTGCTGGTCACGCCACTGCTGTGCGCCGGCGTGATGAGCGCACTCGGTGCATGGCGGCGCCGCCATGACCGCCAGACCGTGCTGCTCGATCGCTTCGCCTACAGTTTCATCTTCGCCTTCGCCATGGCGCTGTTGCGCCTGAGGTTCGGCCAATGACGCCCAAGCCCGCTGCTCCTGTCTCTGCCCCGCCCCAATCACGCAACCCGCTGCATGGCGTGACGCTGGAGGCGATGGTCACCGAACTGGTCGCGTACTTCGGCTGGGACGATCTCGGCGAGCGCATCCAGATCCGCAGCTTCAACCTCGACCCCAGCATCCCGTCGAGCCTGAAGTTCCTGCGCAAGACGCCCTGGGCGCGCGAGAAGGTCGAGGGCCTGTACCTGTTCATGCAGCGCGAAAAGGCCCGCACTGCACCGAGGAAGACCGCCATGACGACGCCACCAGACTCACTCAACAGCCCGACCCCGGCACCCTTCGGCAGCTGGGCCTCGCCGGTGAGCGCCGCGCTGATCGCCGGTGCCACCATCCGCCTCGGCCAGATCGCGCTGCACGGCAGCACCATCGCATGGAGCGAAGGCCGGCCGCTGGAACAAGGCCGGAACGTGGTCGTGCAACGCGGCGCCGACGGCACCTTGCGCGACCTGAACCCTGCACCGTTCGACGTGCGCACGCGCGCCCACGAATACGGCGGCGGTGCGTTCGTGCTGCACGGCAGCGGGTTGCTGTTCAGCCACGATGGCGATCAGAAGATGTACCGCGTCGGCCAGGCCGGCGAGCCGGTGGCGCTGACCCCACGCGCGAACATGCGCTATGCCGATGCCGTGGTCGACACGGCGCGCGACCGCTTGATCGCCGTGCGCGAAGACCACACGAACGGCAGCATCGATGCGGTCGCCACGCTCGTCGCGATCAGCCTGCAGGCCGGCACAGGGCACGACGACACAGAGACGGTGCTGGTGGGCGGCCACGACTTCTTCTCGGCCCCGCGCCTGCGCCCCGACGGCCGGCAGCTCGCCTGGCTGGCGTGGGACCACCCGAACATGCCGTGGGACGGCAGCACGCTGTGGCTGGCCGACGTGGCGGGCGACGGCACGCTGACCGACGCGCGCATCGTGGCCGGCGGGCCGACCGAGTCGATCTTCCAACCCGAGTGGTCGCCCGGTGGCGTGCTGCACTTCGCATCCGACCGCACGGGCTGGTGGAACCTGTACCGCTTGACCGGGGATGGCGCCGATGCGTCGGCCCAGCCCCTCTGCCCCATGGCTGCCGAGTTCGGGCAGGCGCAGTGGGTGTTCGGCATGTCGAGCTACGGCTTCGATGGGCGCGGCGACATCGTCTGCGCCTTCACGCAGGCCGGGCGTTCGCAGCTCGCACGCATCGATGCCGGCACACTCCAACTGCAGCTCATCGCCACGCCGTTCTGCACCATCGACGCCCTCAAGGTCGGGGCCGACTTCGCCGCATTCATCGGCGGCAGCGACACCGTGCCGGCAGCCGTCGTGCGCATCGACCTGGTCACGCAAGCGTGCGAGGTGCTGCGCAGTGCCAGCAGCAGCAGCGTCGACGCGGCCTTTGTGTCGCGCGCCGAGGCCATCACGTTCCCGACCGAGGGCGGGCTCGCGGCGCATGCGCTGGTCTACGCACCGGTGAACCCGGGCTTCACCGGCCCGGCCTTCGAGCTGCCGCCGCTGATCGTGATGAGCCACGGCGGGCCGACCTCGGCCGCCACGCCGGCATTCAGCTGGGGCATTCAGTACTGGACGTCGCGCGGCTTCGCCGTGGTGGACGTGAACTACGGCGGCAGCACCGGTTACGGCCGCGACTACCGCCAGCGGCTGGCCGGGCAATGGGGCGTGGTGGACGTGGACGACGCGGTCAACGCGGCGCGCTTTCTCGCCGAGCGCGGCAGCGTGAACCCGGCGCGCACCGCCATCCGGGGCGGCAGTGCCGGCGGCTACACCACGCTGTGCGCGCTCACCTTCCGCAGCTTCTTCCAATGCGGTGCCAGCCACTACGGCATCGGCGATCTGGAGGCACTGGCGCGCGACACGCACAAGTTCGAGTCACGCTACCTCGACGGCCTGATCGGCCCGTGGCCCGAAGCGCAGGCGCTCTACCGCGAGCGCTCGCCGATCAACTTCACCGAGCGGCTGTCGAGCCCGATGATCTTGCTGCAAGGGCTCGAAGACAAGGCCGTGCCGCCCGCCCAGGCACAGGCCATGTTCGACGCCGTGCGCGCCAAGGGCCTGCCGGTGGCGCTGTTGATGTTCGAGGGCGAACAACACGGCTTCCGGCGCGCGGCGACCATTCAACGCGCGCTCGAGGCCGAGCTGTACTTCTACGGACGCATCTTCGGCTTCACGCCGGCCGGGAAAATCGAGCCGGTGGCCATCGACAACCTGTAGCGCCCGGGGCGCTCACGGCTGCTTGCAGCTTGTCGCGTATGCACACAAGCGGGGCATGAAGACCGCGCTACGGTACGGGCTCACAAGGAGCACGACGATGAAGGATTCATGGCGCACCGCCTGGCAGGGGCAGGACATTGTGGTGTTCCGCAACGAGGCCGAGATCGACCGCCTCCATGCGGTCGAGATCGAACGCGTGGTGCTGGTGCACCGGGGCGTTGGCGACACACCGGGCGACCTGCTGCTGGCCGTGGTGGAGTTGCCGCAAGAGTTCCTGTTCTTCCCGGCCGACACCGGCTTCGCGGGGCGCGTGAACTTCGAGCGGCAGGCATTCTGGGCCGAGCGTGCCTGCGTCTACTGGGTGACCGAGGCGCGTGCGCCACTGCCGATCCGCCTGCGGCGCGGTCGCGGCTTCCTCGGCCTCGCCGGCCCGGTGTTCGCCCGCCTGCCCCGCGCCGAGTTGGCGGGAGTGATCGAGCACTGGCCGTTGCAGGGGCCGCAAACCTGGGAGCAACGCAAATGGCGCCGCATCGAGCGCAACCGGCCGTTCGCACCGCCGAAAGACGAACAGTTGCTGGCCTGAGACGACTGCACGGACCGACCACGCTCGACCACAAACGAAGAACCCGGCCGGAGCCGGGTTCTTCACAACAAACCCGGCCGAAACCGGGTTTGGGTATCAAGCCGCGAGGCTCGAATCACATGGCCTTGGCAGCGGCCTTCTTCTTGGCGTGCTTCTTGGCGTGCTTCTTGGCGCCCATTTCCTTCTTGGCCATCGGCTTGGCTTCGGCCTTCATTTCAGCCTTGGCAGCCGGGGCGGCAGCAGCGGCCGGGGCCGAAGCTTGCGCAAACGCGCCGAAGGAGAAGGTGGCGGCAATCAGGGCGGCGAGAATCTTGTTCATGGTGTTTTCCTGCAGGGAATTGATAAAAGAGCCAAACGCTCGGGAATCACAACGTGCCCAATTGACCTGCGGTTGACATTGCAGTTCGTGAAATCCTCCCCCTGCCGGGGCACCAAGGCGCCGAAAACGGGGTTTTCCGCTATTCAAACCGCCCTTCCCGAAGCCACTTGGTCGCGACCCACTTTTCACCTTCGCGCACCGGTGCGCCGCCGTGCAGCGAGCGCGTCGCCGGGTGCGGCCGGTCGTAGCTGAAGAACACCGCGTTGCCGCGCACCGGCGCGACCGCCAGGTTCACGTCGGGGAACACGGTTTCTCCACCGCCCGCAGGCGTGTTCAGGTAGCACACGAGCGACGCCACCCGCTGCCCGCCGCGCCGCAGGATCACCGGCGTGCCGGGCTGTGCCGGGTCGAAGTAGTCGTAGTGCGGCTTGTATTCCGCCCCGGGGCCGTAGCGCAGCACCTGCAGGCCCTCGCCGTTCTCGAGCGGCCAGTGCATCAGTGCGGCCATGCGGGCTTCGATGCGCTCGCACACCGCGTGTTCGCCACGGTCGAAGAACATGCCCTGGCTGGTGCGCGACTCGTTCACCTCGCTCGCGCCGGTATCGGTTTGTACGGTCTCGGAGCGTTCGAGCCGGGCGCTGGCGAGCGCGATCAACTCGTCGCACTCTTCGCCCGACAGCAGGTTGCCGAAGACGATGACGCGCGGGTCGGCCAACGCCACCAGCACGCTCACCTCGCGGTCGTGCGCCCACATGGCAGAGCGCATGCCGGCTGGCAGCGGCTCGGGCACGGCCACCGCTGGGGGCAGCTCGACCACGCGGGCGCGCTCGTCAGAATGCTCAGCCGAACGTTCGGCCAGGTGCTCGCGCAGCGTGCTTTCGAGCGCGACGAGCGCGACGTCTTCGTCCCAGCCACTGGCGACCATCGCCTGCACGATGGCCTCGGGCGCCTGGGCGGCACTGGCCTGCTCGACGATCCAGGTGCGCAGCGCGGGGGTGATCGGTTGATGAGCGGGCTGATGATTGGGTTGCTGTGCCATGGGTGCAATGGTCCCGGTGCTGCGCTGCGTCAAGCCACGCGGCGGCGGAACACGAAGCGGTCGGGTGCCGAGGCGCCGGCGTCGAATCCATAGCCTTCGGCATCGAACTTCCTTAGGCCCGCAGGCGTGCGCACCCGCCTGGCGATGGCGTGCCGCGCCATCAGGCCGCGCGCGCGTTTGGCGAAGAAGCTGATGACCTTGTACCGGCCACCCTTCCAGTCTTCGAACACGCAGTCGATCACGCGGGCGCGCAGCACCTTGGGGCGCACGGCCCGAAAGTATTCCTGCGACGCCAGGTTGATGACGACCGGCGAGGCATCGGCCGCAAGCCGCTCGTTCAGGTGCTCGGTCACCGCATCGCCCCAGAACGCGTACAGGTCCCGGCCGCTGGCGGTGGCGAGCCCGGTGCCCATCTCGAGCCGGTACGGCTGCAGCCGGTCGAGCGGGCGCAGCACGCCGTACAAGCCGCTCAGGATGGCGATGTGCTGCTGGGCCCAGCGCAGGTCGGCGCCGGTCAGGGTGGGGGCTTGCAGGCCGCCGTACACGTCGCCGTTGAAGGCCAGCGCGGCAGGCCGGCTGTTGGCCGGCGTGGCCGCGGGCGACCAGGCCCGATAGCGCGCCACGTTGAGCTCTGCCAGCGCATCCGACAAGTCCATCAGCGCGGCGATCTGCACGGCCGACTTCTCGCGCAGCACCGCGATCAGCGCGGCGCTGCGTTCGGCAAACGCAGGCTCGGTCGCAAGGGCGGCGATGCGCCGGGGCAGCGGGGTGTCGTAGTCGAGCGACTTGGCGGGGGACAGCAGGAACAGCATGGCGCGGATTATCGGGGCGACTCTGCTGTGAATGACCCCTCTTCCGCTCTTCCCCACTTCACCGGAAGTCACGGCTGCGGCTGACGAGGCCTTGCAGCAGCTCGGTGTGGTCGAGCAGCTTCATCGCGACGAGGTGCATCACCGCGCTGTCATCGTCGCCGCCCGCGCCGCCTTGCCGCTGCCACTGGCCGAACACCGTGAGCAACCGCGCGCCGACCATCGGTTTGCGCTGCGCTTCGGCGACCGCCGGCCAGACGATCACGTTGACCGTGCCGGTGTCGTCTTCGAGCGTGATGAAGACGGTGCCCTTCGCGGTTTCAGGCCGCTGCCGGTGCGTGACCAGACCGCTGGCGCGCGCGATGCGCCCGTCGGGGTAGCCGCGCAACACGGCCGCAGGCTGCACCTTGAAGCGCTGCGCGAGCTCATCGCGCAACAGCGCGAGCGGGTGGCGGTTGAGTGTCAGACCCAGCGCACGGTAGTCGGCCAGGGTGTCTTCGGCCTCGGCCGGCGCGGCCAGTTCGGCCGGCGCTTCGGTGACGCGCGTGGCGCGCAGCATGGGGCTCGCGCGGGTGTCGATGCCGGCCACCGCCCAGGCCGACTGATGGCGGTGGCCGGTCAAGCCTTTGAGGGCATCGGCCTGGGCCAATGCCTGCAGCGCGTGGGCGTCGAGCTCGGCGCGGCGCGCCAGGTCTTCGGCGTTGGTGAAGGCGGCATGTGCGCGCGCCGCGACGATGCGCTGCGCGGCCTCTTCGGCCAGGCCACTGATGCGGTTCAGGCCAAGGCGCACGGCGTGGAGCAGTGGCGCGGTTGCGCCCGGCGCGCTCCCCTCCCCTTGTTCACGCGCTTCGAGCGTGCTCTCCCACGCGCTCACGCGAACGTCCACCGCGCGCACTTCCACGCCGTGCGCGCGCGCGTCGCGCACCAGTTGTGCGGGCGCGTAGAAGCCCATCGGCTGGC
>Ga0123337_10001501_pt1 | contig 29646 bp, 24 predicted proteins | sample frozenSSSSmetaG_FD_89792 | JGI IMG/M metagenome (GOLD analysis project Ga0123337, IMG submission 89792) | Glacier valley bacterial and archeal communities from Borup Fiord, Nunavut, Canada, to study Microbial Dark Matter (Phase II) -... | ecosystem: Environmental > Aquatic > Freshwater > Ice >...
TGAACGCTGAAGCAAGCGGTAAAACATATAGGCAGAAATAGCATCCTGATTTTCAGGCACAGGCAGATCATATGCCCTGCGGATACTATCAGGAATAAAACTTGGTGTACGGCTGGTTTTAGGTAAATGGCCTTCACTTACACCCAGAATATAAACATGATCAAAGTCAAGAGCCCGGCTTTCAAGCAAGCCCATGATCTGGATACCCTGCAAAGGTTCGCCCTGAAGTGGTACCGATATACTTTGCAAAACTTTACGCATTAAAGCCAGGACAAAAGAAACTGAGAGCTGACTTGTATATGCCTCAAGGGCATCACTAAGCTGATTTAGCTCTTTTAATACCCGGGATAAAAGTTCACTATCGGTTTTTTGAAGCTGGCCCAAATCAAGCTGTCGGTATAGAATATATTCGAAACAATGGTAAAGCTGACTAATTGCATCAGTTGAAACTAAAACAGGCTTGAAAAACCAGGTGGCTAGTTCACCTGCAGCTATTAATTCAGTTGCAGTAACTTCTGCCTGAGCATTTTGAAGAATTTGCTGCATCAGGCTGATGCGGCTGTTTTCATCAAACCCCGTTAAGGGATGTGAAAGAAAAGCGGCAACTTTACTGTAATGAACAAGGTTGTCAGGCTTATCTGTATAAGTCTGCTGAACATTGAGGTAGATATCAGCAAACCCGAAAATACCAGAAGACATCAGCGGGAAGCCCATGGTCACATTTACGGGCAGATCATCTCCTGAACCATCAGGAAATAATGATGGAATAGTTTGCAAAATAGGGAATAGTAAACTTTCATCGCCCAATACTATGGCAATTTTTCCCATTTGATCAGTTGCTCTCAAAAGTGGGTAGTCAGCAGCTAGAGATCCTGCCAATAGTTTAGCCTGAGAGATATGACCTTCAGCCTTATAAACCTTAATGGTCTTACCATTTGTTGCTATCAGCGGCTTATCTGAACCCAAAGCGTTAACAAGCCCTGACTTACGTGTATTTTTTCGTAAAAACAGACCTGCTTCCTGCAAATCATCCTGCATATAATAGGCATCGGTGTCAAAGTAGAAAAGTGTCCGGTCTTCATTCTGCCAGCGTTTAAATATGACTGATTCTGTTTTACTAAGCGCATTGAAACCTACAAAAGCAAGCTTGTCGAACTTCTGAATAAAATCAGCCTTGCCGGCATGGCCTTCTGCCAGCTCACGGTAAATCTGACCACTGCTTGTTTTCCCCTTAAGATTTAAAGCCTCATGAAAACGGGAGTATAGATCTGGCATCCTGCGCCACATCCTGATAAATATTTCCTGATGGGCTTGTTGTTTTCCTGGGGAAAAAGATTTCCAGAAATCGCTTAAGAATACTTGCTGTTCATCGGTAAGGTGGCTGAATTGCTGTTTAATCAGGGCTATATCTTTAAGTTCTGCATATAAAATATGGGCATCAACAAGTTCAGCATCAACCTGATTAAAGTCATTTAAGATCGTCTGGGCAATTCCATAAAATGTATCAGGAGTAAGAGGTTCGGCTCCTTCATCCTGCATTAAACGGTTATATTCAGACAATAGGGTAAAAAACTGGGTATATGGGTCGGCAATTTCTTTATCAGAAGAGAGGGCAAAAAATTCCTGAGTTGTAAAAAAAGATGGGCTCCAGAAAGGTTTGCCGATAATTCTGGCCAGATGCTGCTGCATATAGCTGGCTGGCCTTTTATTCACAAAAATGAGGGCCGTATCCTGCAACTTCCCTGCCTGATGCTCGCATAAATGAGCTGCTACTTCAGCTAAAAATGATTCCATGAATTATACTTTTTTTAAGTTTCCGGTCAGCGCATAGAATAAATAGGTGTTGACCTGGGTATAACCCATTTCATTTAAGAGGTCTTCATATCCTTTAACCTGCCTGATATGCGCATTATCTTCATTCAGGGTGAACTTATAATCAAGAATTGTTACATGATTATCACCTATTAAAACCTTATCGGGCCGGTAACTCTTACCAGTAGCTGAAATAATTGATTTTTCATTCATAACCCGACCCCCGTCATTGAGTAAATTTTGAAGATCAGGATGATTCAAAACCAGACTAGTACGGCGATTAAAATGGGCCATCTCAAATTCTTTTATCAAACCTTCACTGCGCATACCCTGAAGTACGGCATCAAGTTCTGCGATATTGGTAAGTCTTGACAGTATATCATGTAAAATTGATCCTTCGCGTAAAGAAATATTGTTCGATAACTTATCAAGCTTACTACTGACCGCTTCTATAGAAAGCACTTCACTTAAACGGTCTGACAAAGGATACTCACGCATTTGCAGAATTTCTAAACCGGCTATATCAGTGTTCTTTTTGTCTTGTTCAATAACCGGATAATCGATAACAAGGGTATCATTATCAATGAATGCTGATTTATAAGCAGGAAAAAGTTTAATGATTCCGGTTAGCATTTGTCCTATCGTTTTATAACCAGATTTAGCTTCTACTCCTGGTTTGGATCCCTGACAGATAATATAGAGATGTTCTCTGGTACGGGTTGCAGCTACATAGAGCTTGTTTATAGCATCCATATAATTAAAGAGTAACTCTTCAAAATACGCATGGGCCATTGGTGACTTTGCCAATGCCTTTGAATACGTAACAGGAATACTTGCGAGCTTATGGTACTGCGTGTCTTGAGTCGGCACCCAAAATACCGTATTGGCTTTACCATCAAGTAACCAGTTACAAAACGGAATGAGTACAGCCCTGAATGCCAATCCCTTGGATTTGTGAATGGTAAAAACCTGTACAGCCTTGGCACCGTCTGCCGAGGGCAAACAACGGTCACAGCCTTCTTTATTCCACCAATCAAGAAATGAACTTAACCCAGATTCACCATTTGCCGTAAAGAGCGTTACCAGATCACGAAAAGCAAACAGATATGCCAGGTGTTCTTTATACACCGGCAGGTTGAGCTCATAGGCGCCAATGATTTTTTCTACTAGTTCGGCCAGGGGTAAATGCACCCAGTTCTGGTAACTACGGCAAAACTTCAATGGCAGTAAACCTTCAAGACTTTCAATGGAGCGGTTTTCAAGCCCGATGAAGCTTTGAACAGGTAATTTAACCTTACGCAGGGCAGCATATAAACTAATACAACTTGCCTTATTGATGGCGCTTTCAGGAGTTACATCAGAAAGAACCTTTAAAGTATTCAGAATTAGTTTAACGGCGATATTTCCGGCAATTTTTAGTGCATCACCCGATATAACAGGTATGCCTGCCAGCATCAGGGCCTGTACAACCATTGCGGCTTCAGCATTGACAGTAACCAGAATACTAATATCATTGTAAGAATATCCTTTTTCACTAACCAGTCTACGAATTTCAAGTACCGATAGCTGCAGTGCCTGTTTTCTATATGCCCCAATTGTAAAAGAAGCTTCTTCAACTTCCTCATCAGTTCTAAGAACTTTAAAGTAAACAGAACCTCCTTTCAGGGTCTTTGCATGTGGCAGTTGCGGAGCCTGGGCATATACACCGGTAACTAATGAATCATAGCCGTTGATCTGCCACCATTTCAGCAGGTCAGAATTACCCTCGTCATTAATAGCCTGATTTAAAATTAATTGTAACGCACCGGGAGCAAAGTCAAAAAGAACATTATTAAATTCAATTATCTGTTCAGTACTACGGTAGTTTGAGTCAAGTTGCTCTTCAATAATTGATTCAGTACCTATGGCCGTTTTTATACCGCTATGTAAAATATTCCAATCTCCATTACGCCAGCGGTAGATGGCCTGTTTGACATCGCCTACTATCAAATGATCTGTATACTTTTCTGTTGGAGAAGCCAATGCATTTTCAAGCAGGGGCCTGAAACTGTTCCACTGGCTTACCGAAGTATCCTGAAACTCATCAAATAGAAAATGGGTATAACGGTTACCCATTTTTTCCCAGATGAAAGATGGATTACCAGAATCATTGCCAGCAATTCCCTGCAATAATAATGGGGCGTCTGAAATTAGTAATGAGCCACTTTCTTTGCGGTAATCCTTTAGTAGCAGCGTCATTTCTTGCATAAGGCGCAGATAGTAAATCTTACCAATGACAATTTTTGCCAGATTATAGGCTGGCAAACCTTCGTCGTAAATTTTAAAAAGTTTAATCAGTACAGGATTAAGCCGCTGGTAAAGATCGCTTTGAAATTCTTTTTTTATCCAGATATCGGGATTATCAATGTAAGTTGAAAGCTTAGAAAACTGACTTTCATCAAGCAGGCCCCTTTTTACTTTCGTTAAAGCGTTCAGCGGAGAAGTTGTCTTTTTTTGTAAAATATCAGTGTTTGCGTCTCCAAAAATTACAGCAGCTTCTGCAATAACCTTTTTCAGCGCAGTTTCAAAATCACAGATGGTTATTTTTGTAAGCCGGGAATAATCATCAAATAACGTATCGCTGTCCTGGTCAAGCAGCAATTTCTGCAGAGCCTGATCAAAGGGTTGAAACCGTTCCTTAAAAATTTCTTCTGCCAGTTTAATCAGATCATCATGATAATTCCATGTTTTATCGTTTTCTATCCTGTCAATTGCCAGATTGATGATCCATTTTAATAATCCAGGATTAGTTGACAGTTTATCATTCAGCCGGTTTGCCACATCTTCAATAACTTTACTGGTATTCATTTCAAGCCCGTATCCCGGGTCAATACCCAGCTCAAATGCAAAACCCCTGATTACTTTTTGTACAAAGCCATCAATTGTATTTACCGAAAAACTACCAAAATCATGTAAAATCTGCTGATAATGTTCTCTTGCCTGAATTTTTAAAAGCCCGGCATTTAGAAAAGAATGAGCCTCTAATATAATCTCTCTTACATTACTATATTTATCGTCACCCCGGGCCAGTCCTGCCAGAACCTGCAGAATACGGCTTTTCATTTCTTCGGTAGCCTTATTAGTGAATGTAACAGCCAGAATTTCACGGTAGGCATTCTTTCCAGTAAAAAGAAGGGTCAGATAATGCGCAGTAAGACTAAAGGTTTTACCTGATCCTGCAGAGGCTTGAAGTACTTTTAACGGCTTGGGCATGGTAGTACAATGCTATGCAATTAGGAAATAGTTAACGAATTGAATTTATCAGAAGCGGCAATTTATCAGGCTGACGAGATTATCTGCTGGCGGCAATTTATCAGGCTGACGAGATTATCTGCTGGCGACAATTCATCAGACTGATGAGATTATCTGCTGGCGGCAATTTATCAGGCTGGTGAGATTATCTGCTGGCGGCAATTTATCAGGCTGGTGAGATTATCTGCTGGCGGCAATTTATCAGGATAATGAGATCAATTAAAGATGGGAATTTTTGAGCTAGCTTAAAAAGGAAAGCTAGGATTTTTTGACAAAAAAAGAGTTCTGCCATGGCTAAAAATACCATAACAGAACCCCTGAAAAAAGGATTAATTTTATTTATCGTTAATCAGAATAGGAGTGCTTTTACCATTCATGATAATCACTTTGGCATTTGGTGATGTAGCTATAGCTTTCTGTGCCTGAATTGATTCATACTGTAATTGTTTGTCAGAAAGACCTGTACTTAAAATCTTTTGATAGTCAGCAATACCCTGGGCTTCTACACGCTTACGTTCAGCTTCCTGACGTTCTTTCTGAAGTACGAACTGCATTTTCTGAGCATCTTGTTCAGCTGAGATTTTTGATTCGATACTGGCCCTTACCGTTGCTGGCAAAACAATATTACGTACTAGTAACTGCTGTAATTCAAGACCATGGCTATTAAAATCTGTCTGGATTTCTTTGAAAATTCTTGCCTGAAATTCATCTCTCTTAGTTGAATATAATGAGATGGCATCATAATAAACAGCATTATCCCTGATTCGGGTTCTGGTTACCGGCCTGACAATTTTATCTTCATAATCGGCACCAAGGGTTCTTAAAATTTTCGGTGCTTCGATGGCCTTAACCCTGTATAGAACAGTCAGGTCAATTACTACTTCAAGACCATCTGCAGTCAGAACCCTGATTGCATCATCACCAGGTTTATTCCCTTCTGTACTTACACCCGACATGGTATAATTTTGTGTTTGTACATTAAAAGGTGTGACAGTAACCAATGGGTTTACGATATTCAAACCACTGAATAATGGGGTATCATCGACCTTTCCAAAAAGGCTGGTTACACCAACTTCTCCTGTGCCGATAACTTTAAACATAGAAGTTGCTGCACCCAGGGCAATCAGGCCTATACCAGCAAAAATCAATAGGGAAGAAAATTTATACAATTGTTGGTTTGTATTTTTGCCGAGTATCACAGCAAGAATCACGAGTATTCCGAGAATAATTAAGAACATAGAATATTAAATTTTATTTAAAGTTAACTTGTAAAATTTGAGCCGATAGCTTTGTAAAGGAAGGTAAATGAAATTTAAAGGTTAGTTGGTTTTGATAAAGATAATGCCTTCAACTGATTCTTTTATTTGTTAAAGATTTCGTTAGTACCTTGTTTAAATTGTGAACAGGTTCACCCTGATATAAGCCTTGTATTTGCGCCAGAATTAATTTAATAACAGACATACTGGCTCCAAAGTTTCAATTCATTAAACGCATTATGAAAGAACTGGTATATCGTATAAATACTGAATGGACAGGAAATCTAGGTCTGGGTACAATGGATTACAAATCATATGGTCGCAATTTTACTATTTCTGGTGAAGGAAAAACCATCAATATTCCTGGCTCTTCTGACCCATCATACAGGGGAGATCCTTCATTTTATAATCCTGAAGACTTATTTGTTTCTTCTTTATCAACCTGCCATATGCTCTGGTACCTACACTTATGTGCAATCAATGGTATAGTTGTCATTGATTATACAGATAATGCAGTTGGTACACTAGAAGAACTTCCAGGAGGAAGAGGGCGATTTAAAAATGTTGTTCTGCATCCTGTAGTCATCGTTAGTGAATCTCTGATGATGTCTAAAGCAATCAGTCTTCATACTGATGCTGGAAAAATGTGTTTCATTGCAAACTCTTGTAATTTCCCCGTTTTACATGAGCCCAAAATTTCTGTGATCGTATAATTTTTTACTGCTTGTTATGTTCAACCGTCGTAAATTTATTTTCCTGTCTGTCACCACATTTCTGAGTTCTATTTTTTCCAAAACCCGGGCAAGTGAACCCCTTGATGCTCTTGACATGCTAAACAAGCCAATTGTTATTTCTACCTGGGATTTTGGCGTTGCAGCTAATCAGGCAGCATGGGCAGTCTTAGTCGCCAATGGAAATGCCATTGATGCGGTAGAGCAAGGTGTAAGAGTACCAGAGGCAGACCCTAAAAATCATTCTGTTGGCCTCGGGGGGTATCCTGACCGAGACGGCAAGGTTACCCTTGATGCAAGTATAATGGACCATAACGGAGGTTGCGGAAGTGTTGCTGCTCTTGAACATATCGTTCATGCAATCTCTGTAGCCAGACTTGTCATGGATAAAACCCCCCATGTTATGCTTGCTGGCAATGGAGCATTACAATTTGCACTCGGGCAAGGTTTTAAAAAGGAAAATCTACTAACTGAAGATGCAGCAGCAGCCTACAAAGAGTGGTTATTAAAGTCAGCTTACAAACCCGAAATAAATACAGAAAATAAAACAAGTACTCCAAAAAATCTTAAGGGTGGGGCTTATAATCATGATACAATCGGGATGCTGGCCATTGATTCAAAAGGCAATCTATCTGGGGCTTGTACAACCAGTGGAATGGCATTCAAACTGGCTGGCAGAGTTGGAGATTCTCCAATTATCGGGGCGGGGTTATACATCGACAATCTTATAGGTGGGGCAACTTCTACCGGGGTGGGTGAAGAAGTAATACGAATTGTTGGAAGTTTTCTAGTAGTTGAACTCATGAGACAAGGTTTTTCGCCCGACCAGGCATGTAAAGAAGCTGTTATGCGGATTATCAGGAAAAGACTTGATACTGCAAAAGAAATTCAGGTTGGCTTTCTTGCCCTCAATAAAAAAGGAGAGTACGGTTCATTTGCCATTCAGCCTGGTTTTTCATTCGCTGTTTGCGATCATAAAGATCAAAAGTTACTGCTTAAAGGAAGAAGTTACTTTAATTAAAAGTAAGGTGAAAACCTATTTTGAGTAATGAAAACAATATTAAATTCTAAATTAAGCTGCCTTTCATTGTAAAGATTTCGAATGATAATTATAAACGGCATATAATTTGATCAATATTCTTGCAATCAACATTTTATGGCGAAACGATTACTCATTATAGATGATGATCCTGATATCCTTGAAATTTTAAGTCTCATCTTCAAAGCCGAAGGATATGAGGTAATTCTATCTTCTGACGGAGAAGAAACTGAACATATAGATTCTATTTTACCAGACCTTATCTTATTGGATTTACGACTTGGAAACCCTAATAAAAGCGGGGCTACAATTTGTACCATGCTAAAATCAAAACCCGACACACGCGAGGTTCCCGTTATTTTAGTTTCTGCTGAAAAGGATATCAAGATGATTGCCAAATGCTGTGGCGCAAATGCCTTTATCAGCAAGCCTTTTGATCTAAAACAAATTTCAGGTAAAGTCAGGGAGTTTCTTCCTGCCTGAAATAGTTCTTCATTGTTAAAGCTGAAAGATTTTTTCGGCTTTTAAAACTATTTCTTCCAGCTTTATCCCTTCACCCAATACACCTTTAAATAAGTCGCCTGTTGAACTCAGACGGTCAGGAGCATTATGAATTGTGAAATCGTGCATTTTCAAGCCTGGTTTTACTTCTTCCCAATGTAAAGGCATAGACACAGTTGCACCAGGTTTTGGTCTCAATGAATATGGGCAGGCGATGGTTGCACCCGCACGATTTTGTAAATAATCAAGATACATCTTACCATGCCGATTTTTTATTAGCCTTTCTAGACTGGTAAATTCTGGAATTTCTGCATGAACAACTCTGACAATTATTTTTGCGAATAACTGACTCTGCTCGTAGGTATAGTTGCCACCCAGGGGTATGTAAATATGCATCCCGGTTGATCCTGAAGTTTTTGGATATGAAACAATTTTAAGCTCATCAAAGATCTTTTTCACAACCAGAGCTGCCTGAATAACCTGATCAAACGTATTTTTATCAGGGTCTAGATCTATAACACAATAATCAGGGTTATCTAGGTTTTTTACACGACTAAACCATGGGTTCATTTCAATACAGCCAAGTGAAGACATCCATATAAGGGTAGCTTCATCATTACCAATAAGGTACTTTTTATGTTTTCCGCTTGTGTTGGTATAGGGAAAAGTAATCGCCCATTCAGGTGCCTTTTTACTGACATCTTTCTGGTAAAAAGCCTGGCCTTCAATACCCCCAGGAAAACGATTCAGTGACAATGGTCTGTCTTTAAGATAAGGCAGGATAAATTCAGCAATCTGGTGATAATAATTGATCAGGTCGCGCTTTGATATGCCGTCTTTGGGCCAATAAACTTTACTCAAATTGGTTAATTTTAGATCATGCCCGCAAACAGTTCTTACCTGAGTTTCATCTTTTGGGTTAAGCAATGTTTTTCTGGTTGACAGAATTTGTGATTCAAGCACCACGCTTGTTTCGCTTTCAATTTCATTGATAACATCCTTTGCTTTTTTATCTGTTCTCATACCTTGAAATGATGGATGACGAAATACTCCTTCTGCAGTGACTTCGGTGAAGGAAACTTCACATACAAGTTGTGGTTTTAACCAAATTACCCCGGGGTCAGGCTGAACAGATCTGAATCTTGAGGGTTTATTTATATCAGGAATTTTTTCAAACGGAGATTTATGGATGACCAATGGTTTAAACAAAGAAATAAGTGAAAGCTGGTCATGATCAGAAAAACCTGTACCTACTTTGCCTGCAAAATGTAATAAACCCTGCCGATAAACGGCAAGCAATAAAGAACTAAATCGTTTTTTGGTATCCTGGTTTCGGGTATAACCAGCAATGATGACTTCCTGTCTTTTATGAACCTTAATTTTTAACCAGTCTTTTGACCTAAGATTATCGCTGTATTTGCTATTCAGATTTTTTGCTAACATGCCTTCTAATTTTAAATCAGAAACAGCTTTGAAAAATTCTACCCCCTTTGATTTAAACCCCATACTCTGGCGTAGCCTGTCATCAGTAGTAGGAAAGACTCTTTTGAGAATTGACTGACGCTGATAAAGCGGTAAAGACCTGAGGTCTTTACCTGACAGCCATAAAATATCAAAAACATAATAAACTAGTTCCCCGTCAGCTTCACTTCTCCAGTTCTGAAGTCTGCTAAAATCAGATACCCCTTTTTGGTTGAGAACTATAATTTCACCATCAAAGACAGCATTAAGTTTTAATGTTGTCAAGAGATCATATATAGGGTAGAACTTTTCATTAAACGATTTTTTGTTGCGGGATATAAGATCTACCTGTTCGTCATTCAGATAGGCTAACGCCCGGTAACCATCGAATTTAACTTCAAATGAATAATTTTTATTATTAAATGGGCTATCAACCAGTGTTGCAAGCATAGGCTTGATACCCTTGGGCATAGGTGTAGCTGGTAGATCTTGCAGGTATTGGTCAGGATTATCGTTATCGGAAGCGGGCCGGCGATCTGCAGCTGGCAGTTTTTGCTTATCGTGCCAACGATCTGTAGCGGGCAGTTTTTGCTTATCGTACCGGCGATCTGCAGCGGGCAGTTTTTGCTTATCGGGCCGGCGATCGGTAGCGGGCAAAAGCTGGTTATCTGTTATAGATGCGGCAATAATTTGTTCAATCGTTTTACCTGAAACGACTGATTCATCGTTTAGGGTAATATCTTCACTGCTGGCAAACTTATCAGTATGCTTGATCAGTAACCAGGTATTTTCACCCTTGCCATGAATTTTTACCAGAGCAAACCCTCCATTGAGTTTTTTGCCCCTAAGGGCAATTTTTATATTACCCTTTTCCAGCTCATCAAGCAGATGCTCGACCTGTAGTAGTTTTGATTTTCCTTTAAGACCTTCAACTTCATAGGTTCCCTCATCCCAGATAATAACAGCTCCTGCCCCATACTCACCAGCAGGAATGATACCTTCAAAGTTACGATAATCATAAGGATGATCTTCAACCATCATTGCAAGCCGCTTCACGCCAATATTTAATGATGGCCCCTTCGGTATGGCCCAACTTTTAAGTATACCCCCAATTTCAAGCCTGAAATCATAGTGCAGATGAGATGCTGCATGTTTTTGAATAACAAATCGAAGCTTGGCCGATGTAGGTTTTCCACCTTTCGGTTCAGAACTAATATCAAAAGACCTTTTTTCTAAATACCTGGATAAACTCATTTCAGAATAATCTAGCCTGAAGACCTCATCAAATTGCATGCAGAACTTTCTTTTGTATTCTTTTGTTTACAGGCTGTTAGGTTATTTGTTGTCAGCTAATGGTTGTAGAAGTGACTTTTCAATTTAAAATCTCATTTGATAGTTTATAGTTAGTTTTGAGTTTTAATTACAATAAATACAATGATACAGTTGACCAATATTAATCGAATTAGACAGAATATACTAAACATAACCAAAGACCTTAGCGATGCCCAGCTAAATAAAATTCCAGCTGGATTTAACAATAATATTATCTGGAATATTGCACATCTGTCTGCTGTTTTACAGCGAATCTGTTATGTGCGTTCAGGTTTGGCCGGGCATGTTGAGGTAGCATTCAGTGAAGAGTTCAAAAATGGAACCCGACCAACCCGTGATCTTACTGAGATAGAAATAAAAACTATCAAAGAACTATTAATGACAAGTATTGAACACCTGGAAATTGATGTTGCTTCATCACTATTTGTAAATTATGAAGCATGGAACACTTCAATAGGTATTGAAATTAATTCACTGTCTAATGCAATAGCCTTTTTACCCTATCATGAAGGCCTTCATGCAGGTGCAATTCTGGCGATAAAAAAACTTGTCTGATTTATATGTCAACCTATATCAGAGAACTATCTGTGAGATGGTCAGATCTTGACCCAAATTTCCATTTGCGTCATTCAGCTTATTATGATTTTGGTGCACAACAACGGATTGAGATTCTTACGGCCTATGGCGTTAGCCCTCAGGTAATGAATGAACAGCACTTTGGACCTGTGCTTTTCAGGGAAGAATGTGTCTTTAAAAAAGAAATCAGATTTGGTTATATCCTTTACCTCAGTACTCAAATTTCAAATATGCGCAGTGATGCTTCCAGATGGACTTTTCGCCATGTTTTTTTGGGTGACGACCAACTTACTGCTTTAGCTATTATTACAGCCGAAGGCGCCTGGATGAATACATTACTTAGAAAGCTTTCATCGCCAGTACCCGAAATAGTGGTAACGGCAATGAAAGCTTTTCCAAAAACTGAAGATTTTCAGCTCCTCTAATTTTTATGTATTTTTTAGTGAGGCCATATCTATAACAAAACGGTAATGAACATCGCCAGCAAGTGTACGCTCATAAGCCTCATTTATCTGGTCAATATTGATGATTTCTATGTCTGAAACGATAGTATGTTCAGCACAGTAATCCAGCATTTCCTGAGTTTCTTTGATGCCACCTACTAATGAACCTACCAGGCTTCTACGGCCAAAAATAAGATTTGCAGCATGTACTTCAGAAGGTGTTGGTGGTACGCCCAGCAAAATCATTACCCCATTGGTTTTCAGCAGGGGCAGATATTCATTATAGTCATGCAGTGCTGAAACGGTATCGATTATAAAGTTAAAGCCTGAAGCTAGCTTTTGCATCGTTTCAGGCTGGGTAGTCAGTGCAAAGTGGTGGGCACCAAGTTCAATGGCATCTTTTTCCTTTTTAGGTGAGCGTGATAAAATAGTAACCTCAGCACCCATAGAAGCAGCAAGTTTTACGGCCATATGACCAAGACCACCTAAACCAACAATAGCAACCTTATCCCCTTTTTTTACACCCCAATGGCGAAGCGGAGAATACGTAGTGATTCCAGCGCATAATAAGGGGGCAACACTGGCAAGGGGCAATTTATCCGAAACCTTTAATACGAAATGCTCAGTAACGGTGATATGGGTTGCATAACCACCATACGCGATTGTTTTCTTGTCTTGCTCAAGAGAATTATAAGTCTGGGTATGACCATTTTCGCAATATTGTTCCAAATCTTCTGTACAATTATCGCAATGACCACAGGAATCAACAAAACAGCCAACTCCAACAGTATCACCCACCTTATGATTAGTTACATTTGCTCCAACCCGTGTTACAGTACCAACAATTTCATGACCTGGAACTACCGGGTATATAGTTGCACCCCATTCACCTCTTGCAGTATGTATATCTGAGTGGCAAACACCACAGAATAAAATTTCAATTTCAACATCCTGCACACCAGGCTCACGTCTGTCAATTTTAAACGGTACAAGTGGAGTTTCGGCACTCAGGGCCGCGTAAGTTTTTACGTCTTTCATATTCGCAATCAAATTATTTTCATTACTACACAACAAAGATCGCGTATTGTTCTTACGTGTTGCAACATATAATTTAAATCAATAATTTTAATTACCATGAAATTATGTACTAGGTAGTTAAATATAATTTAGCCCTGTAATTTTGTGCTATCACAAAACCAATTGATAGAATAACCAAAACAAGCATTTCTTACTAAAAATGATACACAGGTTACCTGTTTTTTCTGAATGATTAAATAACTTTGAAATTCTTAATAATTGGTATATGAAGCTCAAAATCAAACTATTCAATTTTATCATTCTGGTATCGGTTTTAGCGTTTAATCAACAGAATGCTACAGCCCAGGATAAAACGGGTTATCGAAAGATTAAATCTTTACCCATTAAAAGCGCTGGAGGCTGGGATTATTTATTTGCTGTACCTGAACTCAACAGGCTCTATGTTTCACATGGTAATCAGGTAAATATCATCAATCTGAAGACAGGAGATTCAACAGGAATTATCTCAAACACACAGGGTGTTCACGGCATCGCTGTAGCGCTGGCCTTAAATAAGGGCTATACGAGCAATGGAAAAACAAATACCGTTTCTGTATTTGATTTACGTACAAATAAAGTCATTGCAACTATTCCTTGCGGATCAAACCCAGATGCTATTTTCTATGATGATTTTTCAAAGAAAATATATACCTGCAATGGTAAAAGTGAGGATGCAACAGTAATTGATGTGGCTACAGATAAAGTTGTGGCTACTATTGCACTAGGCGCAAAACCTGAAACAGCTGTTTCAAATGGTAAGGGAAAAATCTTTGTGAATGCTGAAACTACTAATGAAGTTATTGTCATTGATGCCATGACCTATAAAGTCGTAACCCGTTATAAAATCAAATCAGGTGAAGAACCTACTGGTCTTGATATTGACCGCAAAACCAATCGTTTATTTATTGCCTGTGGGGGAAATAAAACAATGGTCATCATGGATGCTACAAATGGTGATAACCTGGCAAAATTTCCTATCGGTGGTAGCGATGGTTTGGTTTTTGATCCTGCTCTAAAGCTGGCATTTGCTTCAAATGGAGAAGGCACAATTTCAGTAGTTCGGGAGTTAAATGCTGATCATTTTAAGTTGATTCAAAGCATTCCTTCTGAAAAAAGCGCACGTACCATTACGATTGATTTAAAGTCACATCATTTATTCCTTTCAGCAGCTAAAACGGTAGCAAACCCAGCAGGTGGGTACCCTAAAATGGTTCCCGGAACATTTCATGTGCTTGAAATCGGAAAATAGACACTAAACAAACAGACCCGTAAGCTTGACAAAACAGGCTTGGGTCTTTGTTTTTGTTATACTAAAAGTAAAATTTACTTCACATCGTCATTTATTTCAATCCAGTACCCATCAGGGTCTTGGAGGTAAATCTGTTTGATGCCGTCGGGTCTGAGTTGAATTGATTTTGCTGAGATATTCCAATTTCCATATTTTTGACCTACCGCATCCAGGTGTTGTATAAAGCGATCAACTGAGGCAACCGAAAAAGCCATATGAATATTAATATCATGGGCAATTCTTGACGTGGCACCCGATACCACATGAATCTGGCTATGTGGGCCGACCTTAAACCAAACATGCCTGCCATCATGAAATGGTTCAGGGATAACGGGTAACTGAATGATATTGGTGTAAAAATCAACTGCAGTTTTAAGATCAGTTACAAAGATGGTTGAATGACTAAATTGAGGAATATTAGTATTTTGTGCCTTAAGTTTTGCCGGATAAGCCACTCCTAAACCAAAAAGAAGGTAAAGTATTTCGTTTTTCATGTCTTAATATAAGACATTTTTTAAATGCATTTTTTCAATTATTTCTTCTATAGTTCCTAATTCACCTATACGTGGAAAGACATGTGTAAGACAGTTATTATGAGACGCTAAACTGGTGTCACTCATGGCATCTACTGCAAAGCTGACATTATAACCATATTCAAGAGCCGCTCTTGCTGTACCTTCAACCCCTATGCTGGTTGACAGGCCTGCCAGAACCACTCCGGTAATACCTCGGGCTTTTAATTGTTCGTGCAGGCCCGTATCAAAAAATGCATTCCAGGATTTCTTGGTTATAAATAAATCATTTGCATCAGCATTTAGCCTATCATCAATTTCAAAAGCGTCAGGGCCGGAAGTTGTCTCTTCAGGCTGGGATTCCTTTCGTGTTTTTGTCCAGGGAGCACCAGCAGGGTTTACATTTACCACAATCACAAGCTGGTCATTTCTACGAAATGCCTGACCAAGTTTTGCAGCATTTGTCAATACTTCAAGGGCCGGATGAATCAATTCGCGTCTGGTGTTTAAATACTGAAAGTCTATCAGAATCAATGCTGTTTTTTCGTCAATGGTTGTTATCATCGTTTGTCTGTTTAATTCCTTTGCTAAGAAAATCGCGTAAAACATATTGAAGAATTCCCTGGTTCCGGTAATATTCAATTTCTATCAGGGAATCAAGTCTACTCTTGACTTTAAACGTTTTTTCTTCTCCTGAATTATTTAAGACACTAACCTGAAGAATTTTACCCGGGCTTAATGAGTTCTCAAGCCCGATAACTGAATAAGTTTCATTTCCTTGTAAACCCAATACCAGCGCATTTTCATTCTCGAGATATTCGAGGGGTAAAACACCCATACCGACAAGATTACTGCGATGTATGCGCTCAAAACTTTCCGCTATTACGGCTTTAACGCCCAGTAAAATTGTACCCTTGGCTGCCCAGTCACGAGACGAACCACTCCCGTACTCTTTTCCTGCCAGAATAATAAGGTTGACTTTTTCTTTTGCATAACGTGTGGCAGCATCATAAACAGATAAGGATTCATTTGATGGAAAATGTGTCGTAACCCCCCCCTCAACAGTTGCAATTTGGTTTTTAATGCGCACGTTGGCAAATGTTCCTCTGATCATTACTTCATGATTACCTCTTCTTGAACCATAAGAATTAAACATTTTCTTATCAATGCCTTGAGAAATCAGGTATTTGCCTGCTGATGAATTAACAGAGAAAGAACCTGCTGGAGAAATATGATCAGTTGTTACCGAGTCTCCCAATTTTAAAAGTACTCTTGAATTCAGAATATCTTTTACAGGTTCTGGCACCTCAGGTAAATTTTTGAAAAAAGGAGCTTCTTTAATATAGGTTGAATCGGGTGCCCAGCTATAATTCTTACCTGTTGGGGCATCAAGTTTCTGCCATTGCTCTTCACCGTCGAAGATAACAGCATAGGTAGATTTATAGTCATGCTCCTGAACAGCAATGAGCATGGTATCATTTATTTCTTGCTGGGTTGGCCAGATATCATGTAGAAAAACAGGGAAACCATTTGGGTCAATACCCAATGGTTCAGTTTTAAGATCAATATCTATTCGACCAGCCAAGGCAAAAGCAACCACTAACATAGGAGAGGCAAGAAAATTCATTTTAACCTGGGGATGAACCCTGGCTTCAAAATTTCGGTTGCCTGACAAAACTGCAGACACCACCAGATCAGAACGATCTACCGCTTCAGCTATCGGGGCTGGTAAGGGCCCGCTATTACCAATACAGGTTGTACAGCCATAACCTACCGTATGAAAATGCAGAGCTTCGAGATCTGCCAGCAGATTAACTCTTCGCAAGTATTCTGTTACCACCTTAGAACCTGGAGCCAGACTTGTTTTAACCCATGGTTTTACCTGAATACCTTTTTCAATTGCTTTACGTGCAACCAGGCCTGCACCAATCATAACCGATGGATTAGACGTATTGGTGCAGCTCGTTATGGCAGCAATGACAATGGAACCATCACTCAGGGTGAATTCTTCATTATCATGCTTAATGCGCATGGTTCTGATTGAAGATGCCATTACCTGAGTACTGGGTGAAATTGTAGTGGGGGTATCTCCTAGACTAGCAGGTGACCTTGTTGCTGCCGTTTCTGATAGTATCCCTTTTAGTATCCCTGTCACAGCATTTGCACGGCCAGAAGCTACAGATGTCTTACCTGCAGGCAATTCAGGCGAGAGTTTGCTATCTGTAAATGTAGTACCTGACCCACCCTCTGACAACCAGGCATTTTCACGCCTTTCAGAAACCGGGATATAATCACGGGAATATTGCTCTTTTATCAGGCGGCCGAAAGTAGCATGCAGGTCTTGAATCAGAATTTTATCCTGAGGTCGGCTTGGGCCGGCGACAGAAGCCTGAACAGAGCTCAGGTCGAGTTCTATAACTGCCGTATACCTGATTAAATGCTCATCTTCACGCCAAAGCATATTTTCCCGGGCATATTTTTCAACCAGCCTGATCTGTTCTGGCGACCGTCCTGTGCGACGTAAATAGACAAGGGTTTGATCGTCTATTGGAAAATAAGTCACTGTACACCCAAATTCGGGAGACATGTTCGCTATTGTTGCCCGGTCTGGCACTGTTAACGAATCAAGCCCTTCACCAAAGACTTCGACGAACTTGCCAACAACGCCAAACTTACGTACAAGGGCAGTCGTAGCCAGAACCATATCTGTAGCAGTAACACCTTCCTGTAATTTGCCTGTAAACTTCAGCCCGATAACCTGGGGGCAGGTAAAATATACGGGCTGCCCCAATAAAGCTGCTTCAGCTTCAATGCCTCCAACTCCCCATCCAAGTACACCCAAACCATTTATCATCGGAGTATGTGAATCTGTTCCAACAAGAGAATCTGGAAAGACCCATCCATCACGCTCAATGACAACTTTAGCCAGGTATTCTAAGTTTACCTGATGGCAGATACCCATGCCTGGTGGCACTACAGAAAAATTATCAAGACCCTGCTGTGCCCATTTTAATAATTGATATCGTTCTTTATTACGTTCGTATTCGAGTTCAACATTTTGTGACAGGGCAGCACTTGTACCAAAAAAATCAACCTGTACCGAATGGTCTATTACCAGATCTACAGGGATTGCCGGATTAATTTTACTCCCATCACCTCCCCGGCGAACTACTTCTGCCCTGATTGACGCAAGATCGACCACTGCCGGTACGCCCGTAAAATCCTGCATGAGCACCCGAGCTGGTTTGAAGGGAATTTCCCTTTCTCCCGGATGGCCGTTCCAGGTTAAAAGTGTCTCAAGATGTTCCTTGGTAATAGCAAAATCGTCCTGATTTCTCAGGACATTTTCAAGAAGCACCCTGATAGAAAATGGTAATGCCAGGATAGACTGGCCTGATAGATGTAATTCTCTGATTGATGCTGATTTATGATCCATATGCGATAATCAAATTGAGCCAATAATTATGAGAATGATTCAGGCTTAAAAGACGGCCATCGGGTAAAAAAACGGGGTAAAAATGGTTTTTCACTAAAGAAACAGGTAGTTCTAACGCTTTAAAAAAGGGTTTAATAACTGTATTGTACTCTAGAGAAAATCATTAATTTACAAACCTAATCTAAGCAAGATGAAAGTTAAACTATTATTGCCTTTCATAATGGCAACAATGATTCTCATGAATTCATGTACAAAAGACGGACCAACCGGACCAACCGGACCGACTGGTGCAAATGGTGCAACAGGACCTGCTGGACCGGGAGGACCTGCTGGGCCGGGAGGAGCCAATGGCTTGCCAGGAACAGCAGGAGCTCAGGGCGCTACCGGGGCCAAAGGCAATGCAAATGTAATTTTAGACAGTTTGACTATTCACACTGCAGACTGGGTACAAACGGGCGTGGCAAATAATGGTACGGCAACTTACGCCGCCCCAGACCTAACAGCTTTAAGATTACACAATAGTGCAATTTATGTAGCCATGTTTGTAGGCGGGGGTTACTTCCCAATCCCTTACAATCAGAGTGGGTCTGTTTCATTCAATTACTATATCTTGAGCCCGGGTAGTATTACCTTCACGACCAATAATTCACCTTACATCTTTGATATTTTAGTGAAATACGCAATCATTCCGATTTCTGGAGTTGCTTATTCGAAATCACAAGGATATAAATTAGAAACCTATCAGGACGCCCGAAATGTATTTAAGTTCTAAACCAAAAAATTAACCGGTGCTTAGCTCACCAGTGATGGAATTCTTTCAGTTAGTTCAAGCCAGGCGAGTTCACTTTCTTCGAGAGACCTGTCTAAATGGTGTAATTCGCCTGATAACTTTTCCATTTCATGCTGACTGAGCACCGGATTTTCAAATAGTGAATGTATCTCTTTCTTTCGGTTTTCAAGTGCTGCCATTTCCTTTACAAGTTTCTCAAATTCCTGCTGCTCTTTAAAACTTGGTTTTATTGCTTTTTCGGACTTTGCTACAGGAGCAAAATTTTGTGGTATATCTTTCTTCAAACCAGAACTCAGCTTTCTTTTTTCCAGTGCTTCACGTAAGATGGTTTCCTCTGCTTCTTCACGGTAATCAGAATAATTACCATTAAAATCACGAATCTCACCTTCACCCTCGAAAATAAAGAGATGGTCAACAAGCTTATCCATGAAATACCTGTCGTGACTTACAATCACCAGACAGCCTGGGAATTCTTCGAGAAAATCTTCAAGAATCGTCAGGGTCTGAATATCGAGATCATTGGTCGGCTCATCGAGAATCAGAAAATTGGGGTTGGTCAATAAAATTGTACACAGGTATAAACGTCTGCGTTCACCTCCGCTTAATTTTGAAACAAAGGTATATTGCTGGTCACCGGCAAAAAGAAAACGCTCAAGCAGTTGGGAAGCTGAAATCACTTTATTTTTTCCTAGCGGTAGAAACTCAGCTATATCTTTTACCACTTCGATTACCCGCTTATCTTCTGGCAAGATCATACCCTCTTGGGTATAATAGCCGAAAACAATGGTTTCTCCTACATCAATGGTACCTGCATCTGCTTTCTGAGCACCGGTAATCAGCTTTAGAAAAGTTGATTTTCCTGTTCCATTGTCACCAACAATACCTATACGGTCTCGCTGCTTGAAAACAAAACTGAAATCATTCATGATCTTTTTACCAGGAAAAGCCTTGGTAACATGATGAAGTTCAAGAATTTTTCGACCCAGCCGGCTCATCATGACTTCAAGCTTGACCTGTTTTTCTTGTTGACGCTGTTTTGCCCGCTCTTCTACCTGGTAAAAGGCATCAATTCGCGCTTTTGACTTGGTGGTACGAGCCTGGGGTTGACGGCGCATCCAGTCAAGTTCTTTACGATACAAGTTTTTTGCTTTTTCGATGCTGGCATCCTGAGCAAGCAATCGTTCTGATTTCTTTTCAGTAAAATACTGATAGTTTCCAGCGTAACGATATAAAACACCAAGGTCAATCTCTAGTATCACATTACAAACCCTGTCTAGAAAGTACCTGTCATGGGTAACCATTAGTAAAGTAAGGTCACTTTTAGTCAGGTATTCTTCGAGCCATTCAATCATCTGTAAATCAAGGTGATTGGTAGGCTCATCGAGAATCAGGAAATCAGGTTCTTGAATCAGGGCCAGGGCCAATGCAAGTCTTTTTCTCTGCCCTCCCGAAAGCGTTGACGTATTTTGTTCGAGATCATGCAGCTTGAGTTCAGTCAGAATCTGCCGTATCCTTTGCTCATAATCCCAGGCTGCATGGGTCTCCATGGCATCCATGGCACGCTCAAGTAATTTATAATTTTCAGGATCTAGTAGTGCTTCTTCATAATCACTGATAACTTTGAGCAACGGGTTTTCTGCTGCATAAATGGCATGAAAGAGGGTAATATTTTCAGGAATCTGTGGCTCCTGATTTAAAAAAGCAATGCGTGAATTCTTTGCAAAAGCGAATACACCTGAATCAGCTGATTCATTGCCAAAAAGTATATTTAGCAATGTGCTCTTGCCTACTCCGTTTCTGGCAATCAGGGCCACCTTCTCTCCTTTTGAGATTCCAAAGCTAAGCCCTTCAAACAGCTTACGCAGACCCAATGATTTCGTTAAATTTTCAACTGACAGAATGTTCATTCCTAATTTTTTTACAAAAGTAGGAATATCTTTCACAGGAGGCTCTGTCTGGCATGAGATTAGAAAGTTAAAAGCATATGAAATAAATCAGCGTGGAAATACAGGATCTCATTCCGGTTCAAATCTTAATCTTGCCAGATTGATAAATCTATCTGTAGGTATTAGCTATCCCCTTGGCAAACAAACCTCCCAGTCTATTGAGCCATTTTTAAAATTTCCTTTTAAAGTAATCGGAACTCAGCAATTTCATCTAGGATATGGGAGTACCAATTTAAAAAAGAGTTTTTAAAATAGGAACAAAAACCCTTAGAAAGCTTCATTTATTGAAATATAAAGACCTTTTAATCTCCGTTCTCCATGGGGTTTTTCGCCTATTGCATAATCTACCCTAAAGGTTGAACGTGAAGGCAAGTCGAAAATATAGCGAAGCCCACCTCCAAAATTGGGTTTTAGATTTTTAAAAGCAAATGGTTCGTAACCATATACTTCACCAGTACCTGCAAATACAGCAGCAGCCACTCTTGGAATAAAACGATAACGATATTCGGCCTGTGCAGCAATCATATTTTTATCCCTGAAACGGCCAGAATAATAACCCCGCATTATTTGATTTCCACCTAGCTGGCTCAGGAATGAAAAAGGTACATACTTATCGAAAAACCCAGAGGCTACAAGATTCAAGCCTATAACCTGAAAGTTATCAAAGTGCAAATAGTGCCGGGCATCAAGGGTATAAGAAATCAGACTGCCCAGTGATTCGTTTAAAAAAGAAGGGGAAAAAAGTACAGTTGATCTAACATAATCTCCCTTGTCTGCATAATTCTGAAAGTCACGGGTATCAAAATTCAAGGTCGGGCCAATATTGAAAAGACGCCCTCCTGTTCTACTGGCAATTGTACTCAGGCTGTCAAAATAACCCTTTCTGGTAATTGGTGAGATATGAATATATGTAAAACCAGCATTTAAACCCAGATAGAGTTTATGAGAAATACGCTTCTGGATTTCTCCATTTGCATTTAACTGAAAATACCTTACTCTGGTTAGATTTGCAGCCAGGGTATGGTTTCCTATACCATAAAAATTTGTCGGATAATCTTGAAAGTCTAATGTTTGCTGAAACCTGAAATCCCGGTTATTTCCCCAGATCAGTGGTTTGAACCGATATCGGATTTCATAAAGATGAAAAAATCCGGCATTTACATATAAACTTGTTCTTAGTGCCTTAACATCAAACCTGTTTCTGTAAAATGAATAAATTAAGGCCAGGCCTATACCAAATTTTTGTTCCTGTGAGTATCCGACTATAGGTACTGCGATAGGGTTGGAAGAGAAACCCTTAGAAGAATCACGGTCTATCTGAGTTGAATCTACATACACATATTTTTTATACATCCGGTTGTAAACCCGCTTTAACCCGGCCTTTAAACCTTTCGCGGAATCAGGGCTTTTCGGCGAAAAGTCTTTCTGAAGATACCGGTTATAGAAACGTTTATACGTCTTTTTCACAAATGAGGAGTCTTGAGCCCTAACATTTGAACCGGCTGAAAACAAGAACAGTAATAGACATAAAAGGTATTTCATACTACAAAACAAAGGCAATGACACTGTTGGTCAGGGTAATTATTTATAGTTCAATAAGTGCGCCATTTACCCTGTATAGCCTTCTTTTTCACTCCCGGTTTAAATTACTTTAATAAATCAATACTTCTTACCGGCACAAATTAATTATACGACTAAGCTGTAACTTTAATTTAATCATTGCGTAAAAATTATTTCAAAGTATAACTATGGCTGACTCTGATCTTTTGGCTGTGCTTTCGGAAATGCTTATTAAGCAAGACCGGCAAACAGAACTTTTAACTCAATTTATGGAGGTTTCAGTTCGTCACTTTGAGTCTGAATTGAATTTTAAATCACAGCAGGCTCTATATCATGATGAAGAAACTCATTACAAACGTGAAGACCAGCGTTTTAATAATCAGTTTGTAGAAAAGCTGACGAATATCGAACGCATTTTATCAAGAATGCTTGATCTTGAAGAGCGTGTTAAACGCATTGAAGATCTTTTATTACGTAAAGCCAGCTAAACTTGGCCCGATTCATGCAAAAAGTTCAGATAGAAATAATCTGAATGCAAAACGGTACAATTCTACAATATTTTCATTCTTACTATCCTGCCAATGGCGTACTGTGGAATAAAATAAGCGAAGATGCTGTTAGGCTTTGTAAAATGGGTTTCACCGCAATATGGCTTCCCCCTGCTTATAAAGGCGCTTCTGGCAGTAATTCAGTTGGTTATGATGTATATGACTTATATGATCTTGGTGAATTCGATCAAAAAAATTCAATCATGACCAAGTATGGTACCCATCATGAATTTCTTCAGGCTGTAAAGAATGTACGCAAAGCCGGAATGCATTTCTATGCTGACATTGTCCTGAATCATAAAGGGGGTGCCGACGAAAAAGAACAGGTTATTGTTAAACGGGTAAATCCTGATAACAGAAATGAAATGGTTGGTGATGAGTTCACAATTGAAGCATATACCCGTTTTACTTTTTCAGGCAGAAATAACAAATACTCAGACTTTATCTGGAACCAGGAGTGTTTTTCTGGGGTTGATTATGCTGCTGACCTCGATGAAAGTTCAATCTTTAAAATTTTAAACAGTTATGGAGATGCATGGGAGGAAGGGGTTGATAGTGAAAGAGGAAATTTTGATTACCTAATGTATGCCGATATTGAATTCAGAAATAATATTGTCAGAGAAGAATTAAAAAAATGGGGGCTCTGGTTCTGGCGTCTGACCAATGTTTCAGGATTCAGACTTGATGCCGTAAAACATATTGATTATCATTTTTACAATGAGTGGCTTGATACTATCAGGCACGAAACTAAAGAAGAATTATTTGCCGTTGGAGAATACTGGGCGCCAAATGATTTAGAATCAATGCTAAACTATATAGATAATACAGGGGGTAGAATGTCACTTTTTGATGCTCCGCTACAAGAGAATTTTCATATTGCAGCATCTATTGGTAAGGACTTTGATTTACGTACCATTTTTGATAATACACTTTTGCAGACAAGGCCTGAACTTGCCGTCACCCTGGTAGAAAACCATGATACGCAGCCTTTGCAGGCTCTGGAATCACCTGTGGCTACTTGGTTTAAGCCCCTTGCGTATGCGCTTATACTATTACGGGAAGCAGGTTATCCCTGTGTTTTTTTTCCCGATCTTTTTGGTGCAACTTATACTGGCAAAGATGGAGAAGGCAATGAGAAGAAAATTATAATTGATTTATGCCCGAACCTTGAAAAACTGATACACCTGAGAAAACTTTATTCTTACGGTTTACAGGTTGATTACTTTAAAAATGAAAATCTGATAGGATGGATTAGAAAAGGAAGTGAAGAATTTAAAAATTCGGGATGTGCTGTTGTTCTATCTTCTGCCGAGCCGGGAAGCATACGAATGGAAATAGGTCGAGATTTTGCAGGGAAAAAAATGAGCGATGCATTGAACAACTGCCAAGACGGTGTTGTCATAGACCAGGATGGCTATGGCGATTTTTCTACTCTCGGAGGTAATGTATCTGTTTATATAACCAAAGAATCGAATGAGAACTAATAAACTTAATACCCAAAAAAGAATACCCCTTAAATCAATAAATGGGCAGGACCCGAATGGCACCTGCCCATTACCACGATTTATATTCAGAGTGAACTAAACTAATGCATTTAAGAACCAAAGCAACCCAAAATTGAAATTGATTAGTATTAATCAGTTCTACACGTAACGAACCCCCTTAAAATCCGTTACATGAAATCTGAATACGTGAATAGCATAAATATATGTGCTGTATCATTATTGTCACATGTCTTTATCGACAGATTGCATAATTGTTACGATGAATAAGGTTATTTGGTCGCTAAGTTGTTTTGCGAAGATATTATATTAATTTTGCCAAGCATATTGGGCTTATGAACATTAAATTCAGTTGTCTCATTGTTGATGATGACGATTTTTCACTTAGGATATTGAAAGAACTGGTTGATAAGACCGACTTTCTTGAATTAAAAGGCGCGTTCGGAAATTCACTGCAGGCTGCCCAGGCCTTGCGTGAAATGTCAATAGATATTCTTTTTCTTGATGTAGAGATGCCCACCATGAACGGATTTGAGCTCATACAGGTACTGGAAAAAAAACCACAGATTATACTGGTATCAGGCAGCGAAACCTATGCAATTAATGCCTTTGACCTGAACGTAACTGATTTTCTAATTAAGGGTCGTTGCAGTTATGGACGATTTCTGCAATCTGTAAACAAAGCGCGCACAAATATTATCAGGGAAAATGGGGAAAAGCTAGAAAAAGCGAATCCAGTTGACAGTCGCACCTTTTTTATAAAAGTTGATTCAATGCTGGTAAATTTTGATCTGCATGAGATACTCTGGGTAGAAGCCAGTGGAGATTATGTGATGATTAATACCCTCAATAAGACACACAAACTGCTTACGAAACTTAAAAATGTTGAAGAGAAATTGCCCTCACAAGACTTTGTGAGAGTACACCGTTCATTCATTGTAAGAATAGATAAAATCAGAAATATTGATAATGCAAATCTGCTGATCGGTAATAATATCATTCCTATCAGCAATTCTTACCGTCACAACCTGCTAGAAAAGATTAATACTATTTAATACTGATTTCTTAAAGGTCATGCATTCTTAACTTTTGGCCAACATATTGATACTATTTTCTTCAAAAAGAGAATATCATATGAATATGATTCAATTGAATCCGCAAATCGTTGTTTTCACCCCATTAGGTCCAGGTCTTGCTTATTTTATTATTGATTACGGCATGAGTGTCAATACCTGCTGGGTTATTCGTCTGGCTAAAGGAGAAATCAAGCATTTTGATTCAAATGATATCAGGATTGAAGGCAACCCTACCTACGGATTTCCCTTAAAACCAGAGCTTCCTGATTCCTGGAAGCAGGTAAAAGGGTATAAAGACCATCCCCTTTTTTCGAGTTTTCTAAACGATAAAGAAAATTAAAATCAGTTAATTTATATGCCTTACTGGCACTTTTTTTGCCTTAGACAATATAAACTAAAACTATCCGATATGTCTGATCTGCAATTAAGTGGCAAGTGGAATGAATTAAAAGGCAAAGTAAAACAAGCATATGCTGATCTTACCGATGATGAGTTAAAGCATGAAGAAGGCAAAGATGAAGAGCTTCTTGGACGCCTGCAAAGAAAAACAGGAAAAAGCAGAGATGAACTCGTCAGCTGGTTAAAAAGCCTATAATCTATCGACAGGCTTATGCCAGACCCTAAACTGTAAAAGCCGGATACCGCATAACTACTTTCCGGCTTTTTCAGTTTATTGATAAAACCCTCACTTTTCTTCTTCAATCAGTAAACTGTCTTGAGTATCTTTCAATCTTATTTGAGCAGATGATATCAAAGGCTTTTCGGGCTTTCCAATAGTATGATACGCACCAGTACCTTGCAATATGCCTGCAAATAAAGAAGTATTATCAAACAACTTTAAACTGGCAGCTATATCAGCATCTTTAGACAGCGAACAAACTAGTTTACCTTTTTGAAAATAGTAGCGTTCAACAATCTCATTACCGAGAAAATCTTTTATTTCTTCCTTAAATTTAAACAGGTCTTCGGTTTTATTATGAGAAATTTTTGACTTCAGAGAGGTGTACTCTGATTTAATAGCATCGAATCTTTTTTCGCGTTCAGCAATTTGCTTCAGGTCATCCATGAGCCGCTCGGTACTTGTTATATAATCATAATTTTTAGTAGCCAAAAACTCTGTAAAGGCTGCATAATCAGCATCAGTAAGTCTAAAATCGGCAGCAGGTGAAATCGAAAGATGTGAATTTTTATATAAGGTCGCATAATCAAAGATTAACTGACGGCTGGCAAGTGCATATAGCACGTTACTGAATGTTTTGGCCTTGGTGATCAGATCGGGATAAATACCACTACCATCATACACCAAACGCCCTGCACGAGTCTTAAATTCTACAATAGTAGAATCTGCCACCTGATTTACAGATCCGTCTTTATTACGGTGTACATAGTCGAGGGCTTGAATACAGCGACCACTGGGGGTATAGTATTTTGCTACCGTAATCTTCATCAGGGTATTATATGATAACGGCAGGGTTTGTTGCACCAGGCCTTTCCCAAAAGAACGCTGCCCTACAATAACTGCCCGTTCAAGATCTTGAAGTGCCCCTGAAACTATTTCTGAAGCAGAGGCTGTTCCCTTATCTACCAGAATGATAATTGGAATTTTAGAATCCAGGGGCTGGTTTACTGCTTTATAAATTATTTCGCCCTGATGATTTCTCCCACTCTGGGTGACAATATTCGACCCCTTTTCAACAAAAAAATTAACGATTTTTACTGATTCCTGTAAAATGCCACCCCCGTTTCCTCTCAGATCAAAAACCAATGAAGTAATATGCTGGTTGTCTTTAAGATCTAAAAATGCCTGCTTAACTTCTGAAGATGAATTTTCAAGAAAATGATTTAATTTGATATAACCTGTATGGTTTTTTAAAATGCCGTAATACGGGATATTGCTGAGCTTGATTTCTTCCCGGCTAAGTGTTTTTACAATTGGTTTGACAATACCCGGACGTGAGATCAACAAGTTTATAACCGACCCTTTCTGGCCTTTTAACATATCACTTACCTGCAGCCCGTTATGGCTGTTTACCTCCATATCATTAAAGCGTAGAATACGGTCACCTGCCCTGATATCTGCTTTTTGGGCCGGGAAGCCCTCATATACATCCCGAACAATCACTTTTTCATTCAGCTGAAAAATTAAGGCTCCAATACCCCCATACTGAGGATTTACGAACTTCATCTTGAATTCTTCAACTTCTGACTGGGGTATGTATTCAGTATAAGGGTCAAGAGAATCAAGCATTGCATCAATGCCTTTTTTTATCAGCTCCCCGGGTTTTACCTCATCAACATACTTTAAATTTACCTCACGGTACACGTCTGCGAAGATTTGCAGGTTGCGGGAAATATCAAAAAAATCATCACTGTACCTGAAGGCAAAAAGGCCGGCAAACAATACACCTGAAAATAATAAAATAGCTAAACCTCGTAATTTCAGGGGAAACCGTTTCATAAGAATTAGTATAGTCTAAAGATTATCAATCAGGTAGAGACTCAGAATAAATCTGTTATTCAATACTCACTGTCAGGCCCTTCAATACAAGAATATGGTAAAGCTCTACAAGTTCATGTTTGGCTGCTTCAATAAGAATACATTTACCCTCATTATGAACTGTAAAAGCAATTTCTGTTGCTTCTTCATACGTTTTCTTGATAAACTTTACAAGACAGGCGATTACATGCTCAAACGTATTATGATCATCATTCCATAAAACCAGTTTATGCAAGAGATCTGTCTCTGAAAGCGTCTCAGTTTCTACAGAAATCTCTACTAGTTCTTCCTGCTCTGTTGCAAATGTCATTACAAACGTGATTTAATTAAGAAAGTTACGGTTACTGCCAGAGTATAAATTACAACCTGTTATTGTCTATATTAACCTGCATCTTGCGAAGCATAAAAACTACATAATTACGATTTTGTTTGATCAGCCCTTGGAGCCGCTCAATTAATTCATTTTCCTGTCCTTGAACATACGTAAGGTCTTCAACCTTTAGATTATTGTACTTACGCTGAACCTTTATGCGTATGCGGTCCCAATTTTGCTGCGGTATTACAATTTCTGCCATAACTACTGATTAAGACAAAAATAAGAAACAAAATCAAAAGCGCTCTGCCCCAATTCTGTTAATTTTTAAAGCTTGGTATTTTTTTTGTTGAGTTAAAAACCAGAAATATTTTAAACCGTTTTAAAATCATTAAAATTTAGACAAAAAATGAAAACAAAAAAATTACTATTGCTGATTGCCCTGGTCATATTTGGGTTCAGCGCAGCACAAGCACAGATACCTGGTTTATCTCTGGGAATTAAAGCCGGATACCTATATTCGACATTTCCAACTTCAATTTCTGGGGTTACAGCTAAATCAGGTCGTTCAGGCTATCAGATCGGTGTATTTGCCCGAATAGGTGGTAAAACATATTTACAACCAGAATTCAATTATGAAGGACAGCGTGGTACGATCA
>Ga0123337_10001502_pt1 | contig 29639 bp, 23 predicted proteins | sample frozenSSSSmetaG_FD_89792 | JGI IMG/M metagenome (GOLD analysis project Ga0123337, IMG submission 89792) | Glacier valley bacterial and archeal communities from Borup Fiord, Nunavut, Canada, to study Microbial Dark Matter (Phase II) -... | ecosystem: Environmental > Aquatic > Freshwater > Ice >...
GCGCCTTGGTGATCGCGAGGATGCCTTCGCCGTGGAAGGTCTCGCCGGCGCCGAGGCGCAAGGCCTCGACTTCCTTGGTGAACGAGACTTCCATCGCACGAGCTTAGCGACCGGCCGTCGTCTCCACCATCGGCATCGGCATCGAGATGGCAGCGCGCCATTGAAGCGGCGGCAGTCGTGCCCATGTGCGCCCGGTGTCGCCTTCCTTCATCTCCATCCTGCTCCATGCCTACGTCGGCTGGCGCCTCGTCCCGGCGCTCGACTCGGTCGTCGCCGGCGTCCTGCTGGCGGCGCTCCTGGTCGTCTCGGCACTGACGCTGCCCTTCGGCTTCGGCGCGCGGCGCGGCGGCGATCGCCGCTTCGCGGCCGGGCTCGCCTGGGTCGGCCTGGTCTGCATGGGCCTCTTCTCGACGCTCTTCGTCCTGACCGTGGCGCGCGACCTGGGCTCGCTGTTCGTGAGCGCCGCCGAAGCCGCCTGGCACGGCACCGCCGCGCTCGGCGCGATCGACGTGCAGACGGCGCGCGCCGTCCCGGTGATCGCGCTGCTGGTCACCGCCTGGGGCTTCGTCAACGCCCGTCGCACGGCCCGCGTCGTCAAGGTCGACGTGCCGGTCGCCGGCCTGCCGGCCGCGCTCGACGGCTTTCGGATCGCACAGGTCAGCGATGTCCACGTCGGCCCGACGATCAAGCGCGAGTACGTCGAGGCGATCGTCGCGACCGTGAACCGCCTCGACGCCGACCTCGTCGCCGTCACCGGCGACCTGGTCGACGGCTCGGTCGCCCAGCTCGCCGACCACGTCGCGCCGCTCGCCGACCTGCGCTCGAAGGAAGGCACCTTCTTCGTCACCGGCAACCACGAGTACTACTCGGGCGCCGCGGCCTGGGTGCGCGAGCTGCGCCGGATCGGGCTGGCGGTGCTGATGAACGAGCACGTCGTCGTTCGCCGGGGCGATGCGGCGCTCGTCGTCGCCGGCGTCACCGACTTCGGCGCCGGCCACTTCGACCATGCCCAGGCGAGCGACCCGCGTGCCGCGCTGGCAGGTAGCCCGGCAGCCGCGTTCAAGCTGCTGCTCGCGCACCAGCCGCGCAGCGCCGACGCGGCCGAGGCCGCCGGCTTCGACCTGCAGCTGAGCGGCCACACCCACGGCGGCCAGTTCTGGCCCTGGAACCTGTTCGTCCGGCTGCAGCAACCGTTCACCGCCGGCCTGCACCGCTGGCGGCGCCTGTGGGTCTACACCAGCCGGGGGACGGGCTACTGGGGCCCGCCCAAGCGTTTCGGCGCGCCCTCGGAGGTGACGCTGCTGCGCCTCGTCGCCCGCCCGGCGCCGCCCTCCGGAGCGCCCGCGCACGCGCCCCGGCTTGGCGAGGTGTCGCTCGGGGCCTGACCCCGGCCCGGGTCTTACAATTCGCCGGTTTTGTCGGCGCCACGCCGACGCGCCCCCGAGAGGAATCCGTCCGTGTTCATTTCCGAAGCATCCGCCCAAACCGTGGCCGCGCCTCCCGCAACCCCCGAGGGCATGTTCGGCGGTGGCCTCGGCGGCCTCGGCGGCATGCTGCCGCTGGTCCTCATGTTCGTGGTTCTCTACTTCGTCATGATCCGGCCGCAGATGAAGCGCCAGAAAGAGCACAAGGCGATGATCGATGCGCTCGCCAAGGGCGACGAGGTCGTCACCTCCGGCGGCATGCTCGGCAAGGTGTCGAAGATGGGCGATTCCTTCGTCGGCGTCGAGATCGCCAGCGGCGTCGAGATCCAGATCCAGCGCTCGGCGGTCGTCCAGGTGATGCCCAAGGGCACGATCAAGTGACCGGCCGGCGCGCCGGACTGTCGTCGTGAATCGCTACCCGATCTGGAAATACGCGATCCTCGTGATCGCGCTCGTCGTCGGCATCGTCTACACGCTGCCCAACCTGTTCGGCGAGGCGCCGGCGGTGCAGGTGTCGAGCGGCAAGGTGACGATCAAGCTCGATCCGTCGATGGCCGGCCAGGTCGAGGGCATCCTGACCAAGGCCGGGCTGAAGGCCGACTTCGTCCAGTACGACGGCAACTCGGTCAAGGCGCGCTTCGCCGACCTCGACGCGCAACGCAAGGCCAAGGACGCGCTCGGCGCCGCCCTCAATCCCGACGCGAACGACCCGACCTACATCGTCGCTCTCAACCTGCTCTCGCGCTCGCCGAAGTGGCTGACCGCGCTCCACGCGCTGCCGATGTATCTCGGCCTCGACCTGCGCGGCGGCGTCCACTTCCTGATGCAGGTCGACATGAAGTCGGCCCTCACCAAGAAGGCCGACTCGACCGCCGGCGACGTGCGCACGCTGCTGCGCGACAAGAACGTCCGCCACACCGGCATCACGCGCGACGCGAACGCCGTCGTCGTGCGCTTTCGCGATCGCGATACGCTCGTCGCGGCACGCGCGATCCTGCTCGACCAGCTCACCGACTTCGACTGGGCCCAAAGCCTGGACGGCGCCGACTTCAAGCTCACCGGCGCCCTGAAGCCCGACGCCGCCAAACGCGTCCAGATCGCCGCGATCACGCAAAACATCACGACCTTGCACAACCGCGTCAACGAGCTCGGCGTCGCCGAGCCGGTGATCCAGCAGCAGGGCGCCGATCGCGTCGTCGTCCAGCTGCCGGGCGTGCAGGACACGGCCAAGGCCAAGGACATCATCGGCCGCACGGCGACGCTCGAGATGCGTCTGGTCGACGACAGCGCCGAGGCACGCGCCGCGGCCACCGGCGCCGGGCCGGTGCCGTTCGGCACCGAGCGCTACGTCGAGCGCGGCGGTGCGCCCCTGATCGTCAAGCGCCAGGTGCTGCTCACCGGCGAGAACCTCACCGACGCCCAGCCCGGCTTCGACGGCCAGAGCCAGGAGCCGGCCGTCCACCTCACGGTCGACGCGCGCGGCGCGCGGATCATGCGCGACACCTCGCGCGAGAACATCGGCAAGCGGATGGCGATCCTGCTGTTCGAGAAGGGCAAGGGCGAGGTCGTGACCGCGCCGGTGATCCGCGGGGAGCTCGGCAACCGCTTCCAGATCTCGGGCCGCATGAACACCGCCGAGGCCGCCGACACGGCGCTGCTGCTGCGCGCCGGCTCGCTGGCCGCGCCGATGGAGATCATCGAGGAGCGCACGATCGGGCCGAGCCTGGGCGCCGAGAACATCGACAAGGGCATCCAGAGCGTGATCTACGGCTTCTGCGCGATCGCTGCGTTCATGTGCGCGTACTACCTCCTGTTCGGAGTGATCTCGACGCTGTCGCTCGCCTTCAACCTGTTGCTGCTCGTCGCCGTGCTGTCGATGCTGCAGGCAACGCTGACGCTGCCGGGCATCGCCGCCGTCGCGCTCGCGCTCGGCATGGCGATCGACGCCAACGTGCTGATCAACGAGCGCGTGCGCGAGGAGCTGCGCGGCGGCGCGTCGCCGCAGGCCGCGATCAACACCGGCTACGAGCGCGCCTTCGCGACCATCCTCGACTCCAACGTCACGACGCTGATCGCCGGCCTCGCGCTGCTCGCCTTCGGCTCCGGGCCGGTGCGCGGTTTCGCAATCGTCCACTGCCTCGGGATCATCACCTCGATGTTCTCGGCCGTGATGTTCTCGCGCGGCCTGGTCAACCTTTGGTACGGCCGCCAGAAGCGCCTGAAGGCCGTGTCGATCGGCCAGGTCTGGAAACCGGACGCGACCTCGGCGACCGTCCCGGCCAAGACCTGACGGCACCAGCGCCGCCAGAGCCTTTTTTCCGTTTCGACAGAGAGACCGCACCCGATGGAGTTCTTCCGCATTCGCCGCGACATCCCGTTCATGCGGCACGCGCTGGTCTTCAACGTCATCTCGCTGGTGACCTTTCTCGCCGCGGTCTTCTTCCTGGCAACGCGCGGCCTGCACTTCTCGATCGAGTTCACCGGCGGCAACGTCGTCGAGACCGCGTACGCGCAGCCGGCCGACATCGCCAAGATCCGCACGACCGTCGAGGCGATGAACCTCGGCGACGTGCTGGTGCAGAACTTCGGCAGCTCGCGCGACGTGATGATCCGCGTGCCGGTGCGCGGCGACCTCAAGCAGGACAAGCTCGTCGCCAGCGTCTTCGATGCTCTCTGCAAGGCCGAAGGCGGCACGGTGCAGACCAAGGACGGGCCGGCCGAGCAGGGCCAGTCGGCGTCGCGCCAGGTGTGCGCGACTCCCGCCGGCGTCGAGCCGGTGCGCTTCTCGCGCAGCGAGTTCGTCGGTCCGCAAGTCGGCAAGGAGCTGGCCCAGGACGGTGGCCTGGCGCTGCTCTTCGTCGTTCTCGGCATTGCGGCCTACCTCGCGCTTCGCTTCGAGTGGAAATTCTCGGTCGCAGCGATCGTGGCCAACCTGCACGACATCGTCATCATCATGGGCTTCTTCGCCTTCTTCCAGTGGGAGTTCTCGCTCTCGGTGCTGGCGGCGGTGCTGGCGGTGCTGGGCTATTCGGTCAACGAGTCGGTCGTTATCTTCGACCGGATCCGCGAGACCTTCCGGCGCTTTCGCAAGCTCAACACGCACGAGGTGATCGATCACGCGATCACCAGCACGATCAGCCGGACGATCATCACCCACGGCTCGACCCAGATGATGGTGCTGTCGATGCTCCTCTTCGGCGGCCAGACGCTGCACTACTTCGCCATCGCGCTCACGATCGGCATCCTGTTCGGCATCTACTCGTCGGTCTTCGTCGCGGCGGCGATCGCGATGTGGCTCGGCGTCAAGCGTGACGACCTCGTCAAGTCGAAGGGCTCGGAGCACGATCCGAACGACCCGAATGCCGGGGCGGTCGTGTAGAGTCGAAAGCGACTTTTTCCAGGACGATCCGCACTCCCCACCCATGCCGACCCCCGCCAACCCGACGGCATTGGCTCAGCAGGCGAGGCGGTCTTATGTGGAGCGGCTGCTCGGCGGCCTGCCGGGCGTGGTCCAGGCCATCGACCAGGGTGCCCGGGTCCTGGCCGGCGCGGTGGCCGAACCGGCGATGGCGATGAAGCGCCGTGAGCTCGTCCCGCTGCTGAACCCGTCGCTGCCGCTCTGGCAGAACGGCATGACGACCCTCCTGCGTGCCGCGCTGGCCACCGGCACCGTGCCGCAGACCCGGCTCGGCGAGCTGCCGCCGAGCACGTCGACGCGCGGCGGCAGCGGCGACCGACTGAGCCTGGTCGACGACGACACCATCGAGCACGAGATCCTCAGCTCACGCCTGGCGCTGGCGATGATGGACCGGGCGTCGTGGGAGTTCACCGACCTGCGCTCGCGCATGAACAACCTCGAGGGCAAGGACGAGCTCGACGCCAACGACATCCTGCGCCCGCACGTGCTGGCCCGCATCGTCACGACCTCGTGGCTCGCCGCGCCGCTCAGCTTCGACATCTGGCGCCTGCTGCAGGCGGTGGTCCACGACGAGCTTTCGCTCTTCGCCGAAGAGGCGTACCACGAGACCAACCGCTTCCTGCTGCAACGCCACGTGCTGCCGGAGGTCGACCTGCGGCCTTTCATCCGGCGCACGACGCACGACGTCGGCCGAGGCACGCCGAGCAGCGGCTCGACCGGCGGCTTCGGCACGCCGACCGGCATGTCGCCGGGAACGCCCTCGGAGTTCCAGTCGCCCTCGACGCGCGCCGCCAACGTCGCCACGGAAGTCGGCGAAGAGACACGCCTGATGACCCGCGCCGCCGGCCTCGCACGCAACAACGACCAGGCCGACGCGGTGCTCAACCGCCTGAATCGCCTCGTCAGCCGCCAGCTGCCCGACTTCGCGATCACGTCGCACGCCCCGGCGCCGCCGTCGCCGCGCCTGAATGCGGCGATCGCCGAAGCGCAGGAAGGCGTCGCGCGCCGGCTCGCGACGCCGCCGACGACGACCGACGGCGCCGGCCGGGTCGGCATCAACACGCCGGCGATGCTGGAGGAGCTGCATCAGCGGAAGCAGGCGCTCAAGCAGGCCGCCGCCACTCCGGTCGAGCGAGCGACGATCGAGATCGTCGCCCTGCTGTTCCAGAGCATCCTGATGGAAGACGCGATCCCCGCCACGGTGCGCGTCTGGTTCGCGCGCCTGCAGATGCCGGTGCTGCGCGTCGCCGTCTCCGAGCCCGACTTCTTCGCCACCGTCGAGCATCCGGCGCGCCGCCTGATCGACCGCATGGGCTCGTGCGTGATGGGCTTCGACTTGGGCGGCCGTGCCGTCGGCGACCTGCTCGAGAAGGAAATCAAGCGCGTCGTGCAAGTGGTCGAGGCCTATCCCGACACCGGTCGGCGCGTGTTCCAGACCGTGCTCACCGAGTTCGAGAAGTTTCTCGAGCACTACTTCAAGAACGAGAACGAGGCGTCGAAGAAGGGCGTCTCGCTCGCCGCGCAGGTCGAGCAGCGCGAGACGATGGCGATCCAGTACACGATCGAGCTGAGGAAGATGCTCAACGACGTGCCGGTCCAGGAAGGCGTGCGCGAGTTCCTGTTCCAGGTCTGGGCGGACGTGCTCGCGACGGCCGCCGTCAAGTCGGGTACCAGCGAGGCGACCAAGGACATGAAGCGCGCCGCTGCGGATCTCATCTGGTCGGCGAGCGCCAAGGTCTCGCGCGCCGAGCGCGCCGAAGTGATCCGCCGCCTGCCGCCGCTCCTGAAGACGCTACGAGACGGCATGGACGAAGCCGGCATTCCGCTGCCCAAGCAGGACGAGCACATCCAGCGCCTCAACAACTCGCTCGCCGCCGCGTTCACCGCCAAGGCCGCCGCGATCTCGCACGAGCGCCTCGAGGAGCTGATGGGCCGGCTCGAGACGCTCGAGGAGCTGCTGCCCGAAGCCGAGGACGTCGACATCGACGAGGCGCTCGTCATGGACCTCTCGGGCCACGAAAGCTCCGAGCTCGAAGTCGTCGGCGAGGGCGGTTCAATGCCGACGCCGGCGATGCTTTCCTGGGCGCGCGAGCTCCAGATCGGCAGTTGGTACATGCTCGACTACCGCAATCGCAACGAGGCCGTCCAGTTCGCATGGCAGGGCATGCGGCGCCAGCTCACGCTCTTCGTCTCGCCGCAGGGCCGAGGCGTGCTGTTCCAGCAGCATCGACTGGCCGCCTTCCTGCAGGCCGGACTGCTCGTGCCGGCGCAGGACGAGGCCCTCACCGTGCGCGCGACGCGCAGCGCGATGGCCAAGCTCGACGGCGATCCGAGCCGCTTGCTCAACTAGCCGCGAAGACCCCCGAAGAGTCCCGGCCGCTGGCGCAAATTCGGCAATGTCGCCGGCGTTGGGGATCGGCCCGCGCAACCCTCCGTGCTGGCGTTTTGCCGCCCTGTCGAGATCGAACGAGGGTCGCGAAGAGAGTGAGACCCGCGTCGCGTTCGCGGCCACCGGAACGTAGCGGATCAACGGAGGAGCCCATGCGAATCATCCAGAGTCTTGCGCTGCTGTGCGCCGCCGCGACGATGACCGGCTGCAACACCGCGGCGCCGATCATGAATGTCAGCAACACGACCGACATCGGTCCTGCAGGCAAGCCCCTGAGCGCCGACGAGGTCCGGGCGGCCATCGTCCGCGCCGGCGCCAGCCTCGGCTGGGTCATCGCCGATGCCCGACCGGGCGCGCTCAACGGCCGGCTGTTCGTGCGCACGCATACTGCCGATGTCGAGATCCCGTATACGCTGGCGGCGTACTGCATCACCTACAAGTCGAGCATCCATCTGAACGAGTCGGGCGGCCAGATCCATCGCGACTACAACGGCTGGATCCGGAACCTGACGCGCAACATCAACGCCCAACTCGCGGCTTCCTGATCGCGCCCAGGCGCAATGCGCAGGGTCGACGTCGTTGACCGAATCGCTGACCTCCCGCGCCACCGCATGCTGGCGCTACGTACCGGCCGGTACGCGCGCCGACTCGCGGCGATCTGGTGCGTCTACTTCCTGACCGCGGCCGTGCTGACGCTGGCGGCGCACGCCGGGGTCTTTTCGTTCGGCCTGGGCGTCGCCGCAACTGCGCGGACTCTATCTGCGCGGGCTCTGCAACAGCCTGCGGCGCGTCGACGAAAGCCCCGAACGGACCCCGCCACCGCGCGCGCTCAGTGAATGAGGCGGTCGGCCTCGTCGACGAAGAGTTCGTCGAGGATCAGCGCATCGGGCTCTTCACCCAGGCTCCAGAAGACCATCAGCACGATGATCTTCAGGTCTTCGAGGTCGAGCGGGCCGCCGGGGATGGCGCTGGCGCGGTCGATCACCATTTCGCGCATCGGCGGCGGCAACACGCCCGCCGATTCGAGGAACGCGATGAAGCCGATCGACTGCTCGCCCAGATGCTCCTGCTCCGCCGGCAGGTAGACGCGGATGCTTTCGGCCTGCTGCTCGCCGACCTTGGCTTGGGCGACGGCAGCGACGCCGTCGAGCCACGTCAGCGCATCGGCGATCTCGTCGGATTCGAAGCCGACCGACGTGAGCTTGCGGGTCAGCTGCTCGTGGCCGGGACACGCGTCCGGCCGCCAGTAGTTCTCGTAGAGGTACACCAACACGTCGAACATGAAAACACTATACCGCAGCGATCCCGGTCGCACGCCTGTCGCGGACGAGCGGAAGCCGCAGTGAGCGCTTCCGCCCGCACCGACGCTCAGGCGCGTTCGACGCGCTGGAAGAGCTGACCGGCAAGGCGCGCGACGCGGCCCTGCAGCTCGAGGTCGAGCAGGCGCGCCGAGAGCTCCGCGGCGCTTCGGCCGGTGCGCGCGATCAAGGCGTCGAGGCCGATCGGATCGAAGCCGAGGGCGTCGAGCACCGCGTCCTTGCGGGCTTCGGGAGCAGGCGCGGACGCCGTGTCGCGAACGTCCGCCGTCGCGGACACCGACGCAAGCGGCGCCAGCTCGTCGACGATGTCGGCGGCGCTGTCGACGAGCTTGGCGCCCTGCTTGATGAGCGCATGACAGCCGCGCGCCTGCGGCGAATGGATCGAACCGGGAATCGCGAACACGTCGCGGCCCGATTCGGCGGCGAGGCGGGCGGTGATGAGCGAGCCCGACTGCAGCGCGGCCTCGACGACGAGCGTGCCGCGGCCGAGCCCGGCGATGATCCGGTTGCGGATCGGAAAGTGCTCGGCGAGCGGCGGCGTGCCGATCGCGAACTCGCTGATCACGAGGCCGCCGGCGGCGATGCGCGCGGTGAGTGCGCGATGGCGAGCCGGATAGATCTGGTCGAGGCCGGTGCCGACGACGGCGATCGTGCCCGAGCCGCCTTCGAGCGCGCCTTCGTGGGCCGCGCCGTCGATGCCTAGCGCCAGCCCCGAGACGACGACCCAGCCGGCGCGACTCAGGTGGCTCGCGAAGCCGCGCGCGTTCTCGAGGCCTTGCGGCGTCGGATTGCGGCTGCCGACGATGGCGATCGCCGGCGAATGCAACAGCTCGACGTTGCCGCGTGCGTAGAGCAGCAGCGGCGGGTCGGCGCTCTCGAGCAGGATCTGCGGATAGCGTGGATCGCCGACGATGACGACGTCGCGGGGCTCGTCGCCGCCACCCGCCAGCCAGCGCCAGGCGCTGTCGAGGCGGGCGTCGAAGTGCTCGGGCCACCGTTCCAGGGCCGCGGCGACGACCGGCCCGACGACGGCCCGGCGCGCGTCGAGCGGCGCGCGGACCGCCGCTTCCGCGCCGCCGAAGCGGGCGAGCAGGGCACGCGCAGACACGCGTCCGACGCCCGGTGTGTCGAGCAGTCGCAGCCAGGCCGAGAACTCGTCGCGATCGATCATGTCGGAGGTCGTCGCCGGCGCGCCATCGCGCCGGGAACCGACATTCTCACGCGCCCGCCGAGGGCGATCCGTCTCTTGGCGGGGCGTCCCGACGGGGGAGGATCAGGGCTGGGTGAAGCGGTCGCCGGGGGCGACCGGCTCTTTCACCGACAGGATCAGCGCGTACGACATGCGGCTGAAGACGCGGAACACGAACAACGCGCCGTGACGCTCGTCGGGCAGCTTGATCTTGGTCCGGCCCTTGTCGGTCGGATCGACGACGGTCTTGCCGTCGCGGTAGAGCGCCAGCACGTGGCCGCGCTCGATGCCGTCGACCGCGCCGCGGTTGAGCGCGACGATCTGGTTCTGGCCTGCGGTGAGGCTGTCGCCGTAGATCGAGACGATCCGGCCCGAGATCGGCGCTGCCGGCGGGTGCGGTGCGTAGTTCGTGTACTCGCGTGCCGGCACCGGCGCCAGGCGATCACCGACGCCGGCTTCCTGGCGGATGCTGGTCACGGTGAAGGTCGCGGGCACGATCTCGGCCTTGCCGTCGGCACCGGTGCGGGTCTCGCCCTGCACCGCGTATTCGGAGGCCCCGACGTAGGTCGCCTCGTAGCCGAGGATCTCCTTGGTCGTCGGATCCTTGAGCGGACGCGGCTCGCGGAAGATGCGGTACTCGCGCTCCTGGCCGATCTCTCCGCGCACGTAGGCGGTGTCGCCGCGCGAGAGCAGCACGCGGCCTTCCTGCGTGGCGACGATGCGCGGTGCGGACGCGAGCTCGTTGCTCTCGAAGATCACCGCTTCGTTGAGGAAGGGTTCGATCAGGTTGAACGGGATCGAGGCGATGCCGTCGAGGGCGATGTCGCGCGGGCGCACGCGGGGCGAGAGCCGGGCATCGCCCGCGCCGCCGACGGGCTGGCCCATGCGCAGGCGCGCGCGGCCGTTCGACTTGTCGAGGAAGAGCGTCTGGCCCGGGAAGATCAGGTGTGGGTTTCGGACCTGCTCGAGGTTCATGCCCCAGAGCTCGGGCCAGCGCCACGGGCTCTTCAGGTACATCTTGGAGATGTCCCAGAGCGTGTCGTGGCTCTTGACGGTGTAGATGTCGGGCGCGTTCGGGTTGATCTCAGAGAGTGGCACGCCGGCTTCGGCGGCCCGCTGCGCGGTGCTGCGCTGCTGCTGCGTGATCGGGAAATTGGGCTCGGCCGCGATCGAGACGGCGGCGACGAGCATCGAGCCGAGCCCGAAGACGGCGAGTTGTCGAAGATCGGGCGCTGCGGGGAGAATTCGACGGCTCATGCAGGAAGTCTCGTGGAGCGAGGCGGGGGCCTTCGCGTGGACGATCCGAAAGGTCTTCCGCGCCGGCTCAGAGGCCTTTCCGCGGTTCGGCCAAAATCTCATTTGGTTTCGCAGATTCTGCCCATAAAGCATTGATATCGCAACGAAAGTGCGCCATCTGCGAACCCATGCGTGAGACCTTTCTCACCTCTTTTCGTTGCGCGGCATCCACAGTCGCCCCGCCCTGAATCGAATCGTCACAAATGGCCAAGCTCGACATCCTCCGTTACCCCGATCCCCGCCTGCACAAAGTCGCCCGTCCGGTCGCCGATGTCGATGGGCGCATCCGCCAGCTCGTCGACGACATGCTCGAGACGATGTACGACGCTGAAGGGGTCGGCCTGGCGGCGACGCAGGTCGACCAGCACGAGCGCGTGATCGTCATCGACACCTCCGACGGCCACGACGAGCCGCTGGTGCTCATCAACCCCGAGCTGATCGAGACCAGCGAGGAGATGACGGTGTCAGAGGAAGGGTGCCTGTCGGTGCCGGAGATCTACGACCGCGTCGAGCGCCACACCCGCGTGCGCGTGCGCGCCCTCGATCGCTCCGGCGCGACGCGCGAGTTCGTCGCCGAGGGGTTGCTGGGCGTCGCGGTCCAGCACGAGATGGATCACCTGCTCGGCAAGGTCTTCGTCGAATACCTGAGCCCGCTCAAGCGCACGCGCATCAAGACGCGGATGCTGAAGAAGACACGCGACGAGGCCCGCGCCTAGGGCGCGCCCGGGCCCGATGCGCATCGTCTTCGCCGGCACGCCCGAGTTCGCGCGCGTCGCACTGGCGCGGATCCACGCCGCCGGCTTCGAGGTCGCGCTCGTGATGTGCCAGCCCGATCGGCCGGCAGGTCGCGGCATGAAGCTCGTCGCCTCGCCGGTGAAGGCGTTCGCGCTCGAGCACGGCATCGCGGTCGCGCAGCCGCGCAGTCTTCGGCTCGACGGCCGCTTCGGCGACGACGCCCGCGCCTCCCGCGACGCCCTGAAGGCCGCGGCCGGCGACGTCATGGTCGTCGCAGCCTACGGCCTGATCCTGCCGCAGGACGTCCTCGACTTGCCCCGCCACGGCTGCCTCAACATCCATGCGTCGCTGCTGCCGCGCTGGCGCGGCGCGGCGCCGATCCAGCGCGCCATCGAGGCCGGCGACGACGTCACCGGCGTCACCATCATGCAGATGGACGCCGGTCTCGACACCGGCGCGATGCTGCTCGGCGATTCGGTCGAGATCGGCCCCGACGCGACCTCGGGATCGCTGCAGGAGCGACTGGCCGTGCTCGGCGCCGAGCGCATCGTCGAAGCGCTCGCGGCGCTCGACAAGGCGCCGCTCGCCGGCCGGCCGCAGCCAGATGCCGGCGTGACCTACGCGCACAAGATCGACAAGCGCGAAGCGACGATCGACTGGCGCGAGCCCGCGGCGACGATCGAGCGGCGCCTGCGCGCCTTCGATCCCGCGCCGGGCGCGCGCGGCACTGTCGAGGGCGAGACGCTCACCTGCTGGCGCGGCGTGGTCGTCCGCGGCGGCGGCCGGCCGGGCGAGATCGTCGCGATCGATGCCGGCGCGCTCACCGTCGCCTGCGGCGAGGACCGGCTCGCCCTCACCGAGCTGCAGCGCCCGGGCGGCCGTCGCCTTGCCGCCGACGCCTTCCTGCGCGGCCGGGCGCCGCGCCTCGGCGCGATCTTCGACGCGCGGGCCGACGATCCGCCGGCATCGCCGGGCTGACGTCGCCCGGGCGCTCAAGCTTGGCGCGCAGGCGCCGAAATAGCGGACGAACTCCCTCGTCGTCCCATGCGCCGTCACGCCTTCGCCCTCGTCCTGGCCCTCACCGCCCTGGTGCCGCTCAGCGCCTGCGACATGCTCGGCATCGAGTCGCCCGAGAGGGTCGCGGCCGCCCGCGACGCCGACGGCAAGGCCGTCGGTTCGGCGTGCCGCCATGCCGGCCGCGCCATCGAGGACTGCTTCGCGATCTACAAGAAGGCCGACCGCGCCGCCGTCTTCGCCGGCTGGCGCGACATGAACGACTACATGCGCGAGAACAAGATCGAGCCGGTTGCCCCGCAGCTCACCGCGCAGGCCCCGGCAAAGCCCTAGCCGCCTGCCGCGCCGCGCGGCTTGACCTCGAACTCGCCGACGACGACACGCTCACCGCGCTCGCTCTTGACGCGCAACGTGGTGCGACGGTCCCGCTGTGCCGGCGTGCCGAAGCCGCTCGAGAGCCACAACATCAGTCCCGTGCCCGACGTCAGCACCTGCTGACGGTGGCCGAAGAAGTTCGCCTCGATCCGGTACTTGCCCGGCTTGGCGAACCGGAGCGCGAACTTCTCGGGGCCGTAGCCGCCGGTCGCGTCGTGCGTGATCGTGCCGCCCTGGTACGAGGCGTTGTGGCCGTAGAAGACCTCCTCGCCGTTCGGATCGATGACGTGCAGGTCGACGTCGGTGTTGTCGGCGTCCCAGGCGAGCACGACGCGGACGTCGAACGGCAGGTTCTTCGAAAGGCGCGGCTCGATCGTCGTCGTGTCGACCAGCTTGCCGGCCCGGCTCGCCTTGTCGACGACGGCGTTCATCTCCGTCAGCGCGATCAGGTCGATGTCGGGGAAGCGGCCGTCCCAGGCGCCGGTCGCCACCGCGTACAGCTGCTCGACAGCGCCTTGCGCCTGTCCGGCATCGGCAGCAGCACGTCCGCCGCGCCGCGGCGAGTCAGCGCACCGAGATCGATGCTCGTGCCGCCGAGCCGACGATCGGCATCTCGATCGTGAAGTAGCCATGGCCGGCGCGCTCCTCGGTCGCGACGATGGTCGTGCCGGCGCCGGCCTGCGGCAGGCGCACGAGCAGTGGCGTGGTCGGCAGGACCGTGTCGACGCCGGTCGAGCGCGCCGCGTCGCCGCCGCCCGACATGCGCTCGAAGCGAAGGCCGAGCGTGCTCGCGCTCGCCAGCTCCGGCGCGGCTATCGCGCCGGGCAGCCGCAGGGAGAGATCGAATGCGGCGACGCGATCGGCGTAGCCGAGCGGAATGCGCAGCTGCGCCGAGGCCGCCTCGACGATCGTGAGCTCGACCGCGCGCGTCGCGCCGGCCGGCAGCGGATAGATGCGCAGCTCGTAGTTGTTGCCCGTCGTCGTCTGCAGCAGGCCGGGGTCGACGCGGCGGCGCGAGATGTCGTCGAAGACTTGCTGCGCACGCGCCTTGTCGACCGGCACCGCGGTGCGCATGCGGCCGTCGACGTCGAGTGCGAAGCCGCTCACGATCTGGCCCGGCGCGAGCGGGAACTGGAGATTGCCTTCGAGGATGCGCGCGTTCGGGTTGAAGAAGACCATGCGCACGCGCGTCTCGACCGCGCCGCCGGCGACCTCGACGTCGACGTTGAGCGTGGAGAGCCGCACCGGCTGCTCGGCGCCGCTCACCTGGAGCACGGGCGCTCGCGCGATCTGCGCATGCGCGGTGGCGCAGGCCGCGAGCGCGGCGAGGATGAGGACGATTCGGACAGGCATGACGGATCTCCGTGGACAACCGCGCCGATGGGCGCAGCGGGCACGGGCTGATACGGGCCGGGCCGCGGTTCGGGGTGAAATCGGCGCGAATGGAACTCATACGTAAAATGCGCGACCCTTCGACGCCTGCCTGAATGAACGTTCTCCGCTTCGCTGACCTGATCGCCGCCGGCAAGGCCTCGGGCCGCCGCGTCTTCATCCGCGCCGATCTCAACGTGCCGCAGGACGACGACGGCCGCATCACCGAAGACACGCGCATCCGCGCCTCGGTGCCCGCGATCGAGATGGCACTGCGTGCCGGCGCCGCGGTGATGGTCACTTCGCACCTCGGTCGGCCGACCGAGGGCCAGCCCAAGCCCGCCGACTCGCTGGCGCCGGTCGCGGCGCGGCTGGGCGAGCTGCTCGGCCGCGACGTGCCGCTGAAGACCGGCTGGGTCGACGACGTCGACGTCGCACCGGGCCAGGTCGTGCTGCTCGAGAACTGCCGCCTCAACAAGGGCGAGAAGAAAAACGATCCGGTCCTCGCGAAGAAAATGGCCGCGCTCTGCGACATCTTCGTCAACGACGCGTTCGGCACCGCCCATCGTGCCGAGGCTTCGACCTACGGCATCGCCGAGTTCGCGCCGGTCGCCTGCGCCGGGCCGCTGCTCTCGGCCGAGATCGACGCGATCACCAAGGCGCTCGCACATCCGAAGCGGCCGCTGGTGGCGATCGTCGCGGGCAGCAAGGTCTCGACCAAGCTGCTCGTCCTGCAGAGCCTGGCGCAGAAGGTCGATCGGCTGATCGTCGGCGGCGGCATCGCCAACACGTTCCTTCTCGCAGAGGGCCTGCCGATCGGCAAGAGCCTCGCGGAAGCCTCGCTCGTCGGCGAGGCGCGCGCCGTGATCGACGCGATGCGCGCGCGCGGCGCCGACGTGCCGATCCCGGTCGACGTCGTCGTCGCGCATGAGTTCAAGGTCGGCGCTGCGGCGACGGTCAAGGCGGTCGCCGACGTCAGCGCCGACGACCTGATCCTCGACATCGGCCCGAAGACCGCAGAGAGCCTGGCGGCGATCCTGCAGTCGGCGGGAACGATCGTGTGGAACGGTCCGGTCGGCGTGTTCGAGTTCGCGGCCTTCGCGCACGGCACCGAGACGATCGCCCGCGCGATCGCGCGCTCGCCGGCGTTCAGCCTGGCCGGCGGCGGCGACACGCTGGCGGCGATCGACAAGTACGGCATCGCCGGCGACATCGACTACATCTCGACGGGAGGCGGTGCCTTCCTCGAGATGCTCGAAGGCAAGACGCTGCCGGCGCTCGAGATCCTCGAACGGCGTGCCTCGGAGGCGACCACGGCATGAGCGACTCCAGCGTTCCGCGCGCCACCAAGATCGTCGCCACGCTCGGGCCGGCGTCGAGCTCGCCCGAAGTGCTCGAGCGGATGATCCGCGCCGGCGTCGACGTCGTCCGGCTCAACTTCTCGCACGGCGCGGCGCAGGACCACATCGACCGCGCCGCGCTCGTGCGCGAGATCGCGGGCCGCGTCGGCAAGGAGGTCGCGATCATGGCCGACCTGCAGGGCCCGAAGATCCGCGTCGGCAAGATCGAAGGCGGCAAGACGATGCTCGTGATGGGCGAAAGGCTCGTCCTCGACGCCGCCTGGACCGAGCTCGGCACGAACGCGCGCGTCGGCCTCGACTACAAGGAGTTGCCGCGCGACGTCCGGCCCGGCGACACGCTGCTCCTCAACGACGGGCTGCTGCGCCTGGTCGTCGACTCGGTGCGCGGCGAAGAAGTGCACACCACGGTCGTCGTCGGTGGCGAGCTCTCGAACAACAAGGGCATCAACAAGGCCGGCGGCGGCCTGACGGCGCCCGCCTTGACCGCGAAGGACATGGACGACATCAAGACCGCGATGTCGTTCCAGTGCGAATACCTCGCGGTGAGCTTTCCGAAGAGCGCCACCGACATGGAGATGGCGCGCCAGCTCGGCAACGTCGCCGGCGAGAAGTGGCGCCACAAGCCGCAGATGATCGCCAAGATCGAGCGCAGCGAGGCGATCCCGGTGCTCGAGTCGATCCTGCGCGCGAGCGACGGGATCATGGTCGCGCGCGGCGACCTCGCCGGCGAGGTCGGCAACGCGGCCGTGCCGGCGTTGCAGAAACGGATGATCAAGATGGCGCGCGAGCTCGACCGCGTCGTCATCACCGCGACGCAGATGATGGAGTCGATGATCGTCAACCCGGTGCCGACGCGCGCCGAGGTGAGCGACGTCGCCAACGCTGTCCTCGACGGCACCGACGCGGTGATGCTCTCGGCCGAGACCGCGGCCGGGCGCTATCCGGTCGAGACGGTCGAGATGATGGCCTCGATCTGCGTGGAGGCCGAGCGCGCCGAGGAGATCTCGCTCGACGCCGGCTTCACCAACAAGACCTTCGGCCGGATCGACCAGTCGATCGCGATGGCCGCGCTCTTCACGGCCTATCACCTCGGCTGCAAGGCGATTCTCGCGCTCACCGAGTCGGGCTCGACGGCGCTCTGGATGAGTCGGCAGAAGATCCACGTGCCGATCTTCGGCCTCACCTCGCAGATCAAGAGCCAGCGGCGGATGGCGATGTACAGGAACGTCACGCCGCTGCTGATGCCCAACTTCGAGGACCGCGACACGGCGCTGCAGCACGCCGAGCAGATCCTCGTCGCCGCCGGCGTGCTCAAGCCCGGCGACACCTACGGCATCACTTGCGGCGAGCCGATGGGCTACCCGGGCGGCACGAACATGCTGAAGGTCGTGCGGGTCGGCTGAAGCTCGCGCTGCCCGCTCAGGGCAGCTTGAGGGCGATCGCCGTGACGAAGACCGGGTCGCTGCGCCGCACCGCGGCGTTGCCGTCGTAGCGCTGCAGGACGCCGACGTTGATGCTGATGAAGTGCGACGTCGCGACCGCCACGCCGGTCTCGAGCGTCGTGCGCAGGCCTTCGCCAGCCCGGAGCCCCGGCAGCACCGAGAACTTCTCGGTCAGCCAGGTGCCGCCTCTCCAGCGGTGATGCGACTCCTGGACCAGGACCAGCGTCACGTTGTCGCTCGCCGTCTCGCCCACGGTGCGCGACCAGAGCGCCTTGCCGCCGAAGCGCCAGCGGCTCTCGGTCGTCGCGACCGCGCTCTCGGCGCCGAGGTTGAAGGTGGCCGCGTTCGTGCTCGTCGCGGAGAGGTAGCTCGCGCCGGCGCCGAGCGCGTAGCGCATCTGCCCGTCCGGCTTGCTCGGCGCGGCCAGCGTCGGCGCCGGACCCGCGGCGCCGGGCCGCAGCATCGCGAGCTGCCCGTGCGCCAGCAGCGGCAGCGCGACCAGCGCACAGGCGGCGAGCGAGCGGAGCAAAGGCGTCATCGGGGCTCCTGTGACGAGGCCGGAACGCGCCGCGAAGGAGCAGCGTGTCGCTGGAATTCTGAGGCTGCTGCATCCGTCCGGCACACCGTCGGGCGACAATGACGTGATGGAAATCGCGCCCGCCGGTCTGACGATCGAAGACGTTCGCGCCGCCGCCGCCCGGCTCCAAGGCGAGATCGGCGCGACGCCGTGCCTGGCGTCACGGACGCTCTCGGCGATCTGCGGCTGCGAGGTGTTCCTGAAGTTCGAGAACCTGCAGTTCACGGCCTCGTTCAAGGAGCGCGGCGCGCTCAACAAGATGGCGCAGCTCACGCCCGAGGAGCGCGCCAAGGGCGTGCTCGCGGTTTCGGCCGGCAACCACGCGCAGGCCGTCGCGTATCACGCCGAGCGCATGGGCATCGCGGCGACGATCGTGATGCCGCGCTTCGCGTCGTCGGTCAAGGTCGCGAACACGCGCGGCTTCGGCGCCGAGGTCGTGCTCCAGGGCGACACCTTCGAGGACGCGCGCGTTGCGGGCCTCGCGCTCGCCGCCGAGCGCGGCTTGACGGTCGTGCATCCGTTCGACGACCTGGCCATCGTCGCCGGCCAGGGCACGGTCGCGCTCGAGATGCTCGAGCAGCAGCCAACCATCGACACGCTCGTCGTCGCCATCGGCGGCGGCGGCCTGATCGCCGGCATGGCGACGGCGGCGAAGGCGATCCGCCCGGGCATCCGCATCGTCGGCGTGCAGACCGAGCGTTTCCCGGCGGCGTGGAATGCGATGCACGGCGGCGACCAGGAATCGGGCCAGGCGACGATCGCCGACGGCATCGGCGTGAAGTCGCCCGGCGCGCTGACGCTGCCGATCATCACGGCGCTCGTCGACGACGTGGTCCTCGTCTCGGAAGACGACATCGAGCAGGCGATGCTGATGCTGCTCGAGATCGAGAAGACGGTGGTCGAGGGCGCCGGCGCCGTCGGCCTCGCGGCACTGCTGAAGGACAGTGCCCGCTTCGCCGGCAGGAAGGTCGGGCTGGTGCTCTGCGGCGGCAACATCGAGCCGCTGGTGCTGGCCGAGATCATCGAGCGTGGCATGGTCAAGTCGGGCCGGCTCGCGCGGTTGCGCGTCAACGTGCGCGACGTGCCCGGCGCGCTCGCCGACATCGCGGCGCTGCTCGCCCGCCTCGGCGCCAACATCGACGAGGTCCAGCACCAGCGCGCGTTCACCTCGCTCTCGGTCGAGCGCGTGCAGATCGAGGTCGTGGTGCAGACGCGCGGCACGGCGCACATCGAGAAGATCCTCGCTGCGATGCGCGCCGAGGGCTACGACGCCGAGCGCGTCGGCTGAAGCGCGGCGCGCGTCGGTGCGTCAGGGAAGACCGCCACGACTCACAGCCCGTCGACGCGATGGCGGCGCATCGCGCGCCAGAGCGCGAGGTCGTAGGCGATCTTCAGCACGCCGCAGCCGGCGAGGGGCAGCGCGAACAGACCGGCCGCGAACAGCGCGCCCGAGAGCGTCGGGCTGAGCGCCGCAGCCAGACTGCGCGGCACGGCCGTGAAGCTTGCCGCCGCGCCGCGCTCGGCCGGCGTCACGACGGCCATGACGTACGCGGTGCGCGTCGGCACGTCCATCTGCGACAGCGCGGCACGCACGAAGAGCAGCCCCAGCGCCAGCGGCAGGCTCGGCGCGAATGCTGCGAGCACGAGGCAGACGTTGGCCGGCAGGTGGGTGAAGACCATCGTGTTGAGCAGGCCGATGCGCGCCGCGACGTGCGGCGCGGCGAGCTGCGAGGCGGCACTGAGCAGGCCGGTCCAGAAGAAGAACGCCGCGGCCTGGGTCAGCGAGAAGCCGAAACGCTCGAACAGCCAGAGCGAGAGCAACGAGTTGACGACGAGGCCGCCGGCGAAGGCATCGACGCTGAAGAGTGCCGCAAGCTGCACGACGACGCGGCGCGACGGGCCGAGCGGCGCCGTCGGCGCGGCGGCGCCATTGCCGCTCGTGCCCGGCAACCGCCGGTAGAGCAGGAACACGCCGAGCCCGATGGCGCCATAGAGCGCGAACATCGCCCGTAGCGCGTCGACGCGCGAGAGCGCACCGGCGCGGACGAGCCCGTCGGGTACCGACGCGGCGAGCGCGCCGAGCGCAGCGAACGCCGCGCCGAGCACGCTGTAGCGCGCGAAGAGGGCAACCCGCGCCGGACCTTGCGCGGCGTGCGCCAGGCGGGCGTGCTCGAGCGGCAGGAAGACGCTGACGTCGCCCGAGCTCGGATTGAGCGTGCCGACGAAGGCCACGAGCAGCAGCGGCCAGAACGACGCGAAGCCAGCGAAGCCGATGCCGGTCGCGACCATGAGCAGCGCCGCGCCGAGAAGCAGGCGGCGGCCGGCGAAGCGGTGGCCCCACGCGCCGACGGCCAGGGTGGCGAGGGCCGAGCCGAGCATGGTCGCCGTGCTGAGGATGCCGACGTCGAGCGTGCCGAAGCCGAGCGCGAGCAGATACGCCGGCAGCAGCAGCGCCATGTAGCCGTCGGCGAAGGCGCGCAGCGTGCGCGATGCGAGCAGCGGCCACGCCTCGGTTCTCGCACCGCGCGGCACGAGCCAGCGCGCGACGCGATGCGTCGACGATGGCGGTCGCTCCGGCGGCACGGCATGCATGCCCGCATTACGGCACGAATGCGAAACGGCGCCGCGCCCGTTCCGCCAGAATCGAACGTCGCCCCGACCGTTCCACGCCTCCATGCAACGACGCACGCTCCTCCTGTCCTCCGCATCGCTACTGTCATTCGAGAGCTCCCTCATGGCCGCCCCCCGAAGCCCGTCGACGTCGTCCAACACCGAGCAACCGAGCGCCGCGGCGCTCGCAGAGGCGATGGCCGCCGGGCGACTCACGTCGGAGCGGCTGGTGCGCGACTGCCTCGCGCGCATCGCCGCGATCGACAGGGCCGGGCCGGCGCTGCACAGCGTCATCGAACTGAACCCAGACGCGATCGTGATCGCGAAAGCGCTCGATGCCGAGCGCAAGGCCGGCAAGACGCGCGGCCCCCTGCACGGCCTGCCGGTGCTGGTGAAGGACAACATCGCGTGCGGCGACCGCACGAGCACGAGCGCTGGCTCGCTCGCTCTCGACGGCATCCGCGCGCCGCGCGACGCCCATGTCGTCAAGCGCCTGCGCGACGCCGGCGCGGTGATCCTCGGCAAGACCAACCTGAGCGAGTGGGCCAACATCCGCTCGACGCGCTCGGTGAGCGGCTGGAGCGCGCGCGGCGGACTGACGCGCAATCCGTATGCGCTCGACCGCAACACGAGCGGCTCGAGCTCCGGCACCGCGGCAGCGATCGCGGCGGGACTCGCACCGCTCGGCGTCGGCACCGAGACCGACGGCTCAATCGTCTCGCCGTCGTCGATCTGCGGCCTGGTCGGGCTGAAGCCGACGGTCGGCCGCATGAGCCGCGACGGCATCGTGCCGATCTCGCACACGCAGGACACGCCCGGCCCGATGACGCGCACGGTGGCCGATGCGGCGCTGCTCTACGCCGCGATGGTCGGGCGCGATGGCGCAGACGACATCACGTCGACGGCGCCCGCCGACCTCGCTCTCGGCCCGGCGATCGCCTTGCCCGCCGATGCGCTGCGCGGCGCGCGCCTCGGCGTCGCACGCGCCTACTTCACCGGCTTCGACGAGGCCGACGCGCTGATCGAGAAGGCGATCGTCGACCTGAAACGCCTCGGCGCCGAGATCGTCGACCCGATCGAGTTTGCGCAGCCGAGCTACGGCGACGCGGAGCTGAAAGTGCTGCTCTACGAGCTGAAAGCCGACCTGCCGAAGTACCTCGCCGCCTTCGCGCCCGACGCGAAAATCAAGACGCTCGCCGACGTGATCGCCTTCAACCGCTCCCACCAGGACCGCGAGATGACCTGGTTCGCGCAGGAGCTCTTCGACAAGGCCCAGGCCTACGGCGGCCTCGACGCGAAGGACTACCTCGACGCGCTCGCCGAATGCCGCAAGGGCTCGCGCGACGACGGGATCGACCGCGTGATGAAGGCGAACCGCCTCGACGCGCTGATCGCGCCGACCGGCGGGCCGGCGTGGCTGATCGATCCGGTCGCCGGCGATCACTCCGGTGCGGGCTTCTCGGCGCCGGCGGCTGTCGCCGGCTATCCGCATCTCACGGTGCCCGCGGGCTTCGTGCGCGGCCTGCCGATCGGCCTGTCGTTCACGGGCGCGGCATGGAGCGAGGCGCGGCTGCTCGCGTTCGGCCACGTATACGAGCAGGCGACGCTGCATCGTCGGCCGCCCGCGTTCGTGAAGCGCTCGACTCCGGCTTGACCGTGGGTCGCATCGCCATCGCCGCCGCCCTGCAGCAGGAGCTCGGCGCGCTGCTCGCCGCGATGCCCGACGAGCGCCCCGTGCGGCTCGCCGGTCGCGAGTTCTGGGTCGGCCATCTCGACGGCCAGGACGTCGTGGTCGCGCTCTCGCGCGTCGGCAAGGTCGCCGCTGCGATGACGGCGACGCTGCTCGTCCACGAGTTCGGCGCGACGCACGCGATCTTCACGGGCACGGCGGGCGGACTGCACGCGTCGGCGCGGGTCGGCGACGTCGTCGTCGCGAGCGCGCTGCTCCAGCACGACATGGATGCGTCGCCGCTCTTTGCGCGTCACGAGGTCCCGCTGTACGGCACCGATCGCTTCCGCTGCGACGCTGCGCTCTCCGACGCGCTCGCGGCCGCGTCGCGCGCCGTGCTGGACGAGGCGACGCGCGGCGGCGACGATCGCTCGCCCGGCGCGCTGAGCGCCGACGACCTCCGATCGTTCGCGATCACCGCGCCGCGCGTGCACACCGGCCTCGTCGTCAGCGGCGACGCGTTCGTCTCGAGCACCGAGGCCTGCGCCGCGTTGCGCATGCGCCTGCCCGACGCGCTCGCCGTCGAGATGGAAGGCGCCGCGCTGGCCCAGGTCTGCCACGATCTCGACGTGCCGTGCGCCGTCGTGCGCACGATCTCCGATCGCGCCGACAACTCGGCGACGGTCGATTTCACGCGCTTCGTCGAATCGGTCGCGAGCCGCTACACCGTCGCCATCGTGAGGCGGTTCCTGCGCGGCTGGCAGTGAGCGGCGGGTTCTCGGCTCCCCTATCCTTCGACCGGCGCATGCAGCACCTCGTCTTTCTCGTCCTCGCGTTCGTCCTCGCTGCCCATCCCGGCCCCGGCGACGCGGCCCCAGCGAGGTCGGCCGCGACGGAGCTCGTGGCGACCCAGCTGCCGCGCGGGGTCCGGCCGCTTCACTACGACGTCGCCGTCGTGCCGCATCCCGAGTCGATGCGCTTCGACGGCCGCGTCGCGATCCTGCTCGACGTCGGTGCGCCGACGACGAGCATCACCCTCAACGCCATCGACCTGACGTTCGGGCGAGTGCGTCTGGTGCGCGCCGGTGCGCGCGGCGGCATCGCGCCGATCAAGGTGGCCACCGACGCCGCCGCCCAGACGGCGACCTTCACCTTCGCGCGCCTGATCCCGGCCGGTCGCCATCGCCTCTCCATGCGCTACTCGGGTGTCATCGGCACGCAACCGGCCGGCCTCTTCGCGATCGACTTCGACACGGCCGCGGGCCGCGAGCGCGCGCTCTTCACCCAGTTCGAGAACTCGGACGCGCGCCGCATGATCCCGTCGTGGGACGAGCCGGGCTTCAAGTCGACGTTCACGTTCGAGGCGACGGTACCGGCCGCGCGCATGGTCGTGAGCAACATGCCGCAGAGCACGGCGACGAGCGCCGGCCCGGGTCTGACGCGGATCACGTTCGCGACCACGCCGACGATGTCGACCTACCTCCTCTTCTTCGCGGTCGGCGACTTCGAGCGGATGGCCGAGCGCGAGGGCACGACCGAGGTCGGCGTCGTCACGCGGCGCGGCGTCTCGGGCCAGGCGCGCTTCGCGCTCGAGTCGTCGCGCGACATCCTGCGCGCGTACGGCGACTACTTCGCCGTGCCGTATCCGCTGCCCAAGCTCGACAACGTCGCCTCGCCCGGGGGCAGCCAGCTCTTCGGGGCGATGGAGAACTGGGGCGCGATCTTCACCTTCGAGAGATTCCTGCTCGTCGATCCGGGGTTCTCGACGCAGAGCGACCGGCAGACGGTGTTCACGGTCGCCGCCCACGAGATCGCGCACCAATGGTTCGGCAACCTCGTGACGATGCGCTGGTGGGACGACCTCTGGCTCAACGAAGGCTTCGCGAGCTGGATGGAGTCGCGCATCACGGAACAGCTCCATCCCGAGTGGGAGACCGCGCTCGGCTTGGTGGGGCAGCGCGGCCGGGCGATGGAGGCCGATGCGTTCGCGACTTCGCATGCGATCGTCCAGCCGATCGTGACCGTCGACCAGGCGACCCAGGCGTTCGACGAGATCACCTACTCGAAGGGCGCCGTCGTGATCGCGATGCTCGAGGCCTACGTCGGCGCCGACGCGTGGCGCGACGGCGTGCGTCGCTACATGCGCGCCCACGCCTACGGCAGCACGGTGAGCGACGACCTGTGGCGCGCGATCGATGCGGGCGCGCAGCGGCCGGTCACGGCCATCGCCCACGACTTCACGCGCCAGCCCGGCGTGCCGCTGCTGCGCGTGCTGTCCAGCCGATGCGAGGACGGCCGCACCACGCTCGACCTCGAGCAGGGCGAGTTCAGCGTCGACCGCGCCGGCAAGGCGCCGCTGCGCTGGCAGCTGCCCGTGATCGCGCGCGTCGCCGGCAATGCGCCGGCGCGCACCGTCGTCGCGGGCGGAAGGGCTGCGCTCGTCGTGCCGGGCTGCGGCGCGGTTGTCGTCAACGCGGGGCAGACGGGTTACTACCGGACGTCGTACATGCCCGCGCAGCAGCCTGCGCTGCGCGCCGCGTTCACGGGCCTCGACGCGATCGACCAGCTCGGCCTGATCGACGACGCCTGGGCGCTCGGGCTCGCCGGTGCGGCGCCGATCGCCGACGCGCTCGAGCTCGTCACGCTCGTGCCCGACGATGCCAATCCGAGAATCTGGAGCAGCCTGACCGAGCGCCTGCACGCGCTCGACGGCTTGTATCGCATCGATCCCGAGAGGCGTGCCGTGTGGCGGCGCTATGCGATCGGCCGCCTCGCGCCGGTCCTGGCACGCGTGGGCTGGGACGCGCGGCCCGACGAGAGCGCGCCGACCAAGGTGTTGCGGGCGCGGCTGATCGACGTGCTCGGCGATCTCGGCGACGCGGCGATCGTTGCCGAGGCGCGACGTCGCTACGCGGCGCGGGCGAGCGATCCCGAGGCCTTCCCGGCAGCGCTGCGCAGGACGATCCTCGCTGTCGTCGCCGGCCATGCCGACGCGCCGACCTGGGACGCGCTGCGCGCCCAGGCGCACGCCGAGAAGAGCCCGGTCCTCAAGGACCAGCTCTATCGCCTCCTGGGCAGCGCCGAGGACGATGCGCTGGCGCAGCGTGCGCTCGAGCTCTCGATCACCGACGAGCCGAGCGCCACCATCGGCTCCTCGATGATGTCGGCCGTCGCGGAGTCGCATCCCGACCTCGCCTTCGACTTCGCCGTCGCGCATCGCGAGGCCGTGGACAGGATGGTCACGGCGGCCGGCGGCAGTATCTTTTTCCCGCGCCTGGCGTCGGGCTCGCTCGATCCGGCGATGCCGGACAAGCTCGCGGCCTTCGCCACCGCGGCCTTTGCCGCCGAATCGCGTCGACCGGCCGAGGGCGTCGCCGCCCGGATCCGCTACCGGACGAGCATCGCGCGCGACCGCCTGTCCGCCGTCGACGACTGGCTGCGCTCCCGGCCGCAGTGAGTTGCGCGCGTCGCGGCCCGCCTGCTAGCGGCGCAGGCCCGCGGCCGCCTCCTGGCGGCATTGGGACGGCAGGTGCGACGCCGGCACGCCATCGCCGCCGCTGCACTGCCAGGTGATCGTGCGGCCGTCGTCGCCGGCCTGCGGCACGAACACCAGCGGGCCGACGGGCGTGTCGACGGTGAGCGCCATCGTGTCGGCGTCGAGCGTGAGCTGGGTGCCGTCGGCCAGCGTCGACGGCACGCCGACGTCGTCGAGCGAGCGCGGGATCGACTGCCGCTCGGCGTAGTAGGCGGCGACCGCGCTTCGCGCCGGCTCGCTCGCGACGTAGCCGAGCGTGAGCTGGGTGCGCGCCTGGTAGTCCTTGTAGGCCGGCAGCGCCACCGCGGCGAGCACGCCGATCAGCGCTGCGACGATGATCAGCCCGGCGGCGCCGCCGCCTCGGCCGGCATACGGCGTGAACAGCGCGAAGACGTAGGCAAAGCCGTTGCGGGCGGGCATCGGCGCATCGGGATGGAGGACGCGCGCGACGCGTTTCGTGAGCCACGGGTAGCCGCCGACCAGCTCGTGGAACGACATCCAGAAGCCGCGCGAGAGCGTCGCCTGCGCCTCGAACGCGGGCAGGTCGACCATGCGCCAGCGCTGCGCACCGGCGGCCAGCGCGACCAGCGCGCGCGCCGCCGACTCGGGCGATTCGCAGCAGGCGCGGCCGTGCCGGTCGCAGGTCGATTCCTTGGCGCGCGAATAGGCCGCGCCGAGCAGCGGCAGCCAGAGCACCGGCGCGCGCAGCAGGTTGCCGGTGAGATGCTTCATCCGCACGTGGCCGAGCTCGTGGCCGAAATAGAAGTTGACGCCGTCGGGATGCGCCTGCATCGCATCGACGATGTCGGAGAGGACGACAACGTAATTGCGGCCGATGAAGCGCGTCGCGAACGCGTTGAAGAGGCCGTTGCCCTGGAGCAGGTAGACCTCGGGCTTGTCGTCGGTGATGCCGAGCCTGGCGCAGCACGCGTCGAAGCGCTCGCGCAGGTCGGGCAGCTGTTGCGCCGAGAGCAGAACGCCGTTGCCGCGCAGCCAGGCGATCAGCGCCGACTGCGCGAACAGGTAGAAGAGGAAGCCGAACAGCAGGTAGACGAGCGCGATGCCGAGCGTGCCGACGATGACCAGCACCCAGACCAGCAGGCCCAGCACCAGCGTGATCGCGCCGAGCGTGCGCTCGCGCGGATAGACGAGCTCATCTTTCACGGGTCTCCCTCCCTGTGGACGAGGAGCATTGGAACACCGGCGGGAGCGGGACCGCCGGCGCAGACACGGCCCGGCATCCAAACTAATATCGCTGCACATGGACCGGTGCGCGCATGGCTGAGCGATCGTTCGCCGAGGAGGTCGGCAAGCTTCGGCTGGGCGCAGGCGCGACCTTTCGCGGCGAGGGCATCCTCGCCGTCACCAAGGCGCTGCTCGAGTCGGGCGTCGCCTACGTCGCGGGCTACCAGGGCGCGCCGATCTCGCACCTGATGGACGTGCTCGCCGACGCCGAAGACATCCTCGTCGAGCACGGCATCCGCTTCGAGAACAGCGCCAGCGAGGCGACCGCGGCGGCGACGCTGGCGGCGTCGGTCAACTACCCGCTGCGCGGCGCGGTGACGTTCAAGGGGCCCGTCGGCGTCAACGTCGCGTCGGATGCGCTCGCCAACCTCGCCTCGGGCGGCGTGCTCGGCGGCGCGCTCGTGATCGTCGGCGAGGACTACGGCGAAGGCTCGTCGATCATGCAGGAGCGGACGCACGCGTTCGCGATGAAGTCGCAGATCTGGCTGCTCGATCCGCGTCCGAACCTGCCGGCCATCGTCGCCGCGGTGAAGACCGGCTTCGAGCTGTCGGAAGCGAGCCGCACGCCGGTGATGCTCGAGCTGCGCATCCGCGCCTGCCACGTCCACGGCCAGTTCACGGCATCCGACAACGTCCGCTCGCCGTTCACGCTGGGCGAGGCGATGGCGCTGCCGCGGCGCGACGTCGGCCGGATCGTGCTGCCGCCGATGAGCTACGCGCACGAGCGCGAGAAGATCGGCGAGCGCTGGCCGGCGGCGTTGCGCTTCATCGCCTCGCGCGGCCTGAACGAAGTCATCGGCGCGGACGGTCGCTTCGGCGACATCGGCATCGTCGTCCAGGGCGGCCACTGCAACACGCTGCTGCGCGTCCTCGAGCGGCTCGGCCTGGCCGACGTCTACGGCCGGTCACAGGTACCGGTCTATGTGCTGAACGTCGCCTATCCGATCGTCGACGACGAGGTGCAGCGCTTCTGCGCCGGCAAGCGCGCGGTGCTGATGGTCGAGGAAGGGCAGCCGAACTTCATCGAGCAGAACGTCGCGACGATCCTGCTGCGCGAAGGCGTCGCGGCAGCGCTGCACGGCAAGGACATCCTGCCGCTCGCCGGCGAGTACACGCAGGCGGTGATGCGGGATGGTGTGCGCGCGTTTCTCGAACGCTACGGTTGCCTCGCACCGGCGGCTCGCAAGGCGGCGTCGATCGTGACGCCGGCCACGACCGACCTCGCCGACCACGTCCACGCGCGTCCGCCGGGCTTCTGCACAGGCTGTCCAGAGCGTCCGATCTTCAGCGCGATGAAGCTGGTCGAGAAGGAGCTCGGCGCGCATCACATCAGCGCCGACATCGGCTGCCACCTGTTCTCGATCCTGCCGCCGTTCCACCTCGGCAACACGACGATGGGCTACGGCCTCGGCACGGCCGGCGCGTCGGCTTTCAGCCCGCCCGGCGCGAACGGCGCCACCGACGGCAAGCGCGCGATCAGCGTGATGGGCGACGGCGGCTTCTGGCACAACGGGCTGACGAGCGGCATCGCCAACGCGGTCTTCAACCGCAGCGACAACCTCACCATCGTCGTCGACAACAACTACACCTCGGCGACCGGCGGCCAGGACCTGCTCTCGTCGAAGGGTGCGAACGTCTCGCGCAGCACGGGCCACGCGATCGAGAAGGCGGTGCGCGGCGTCGGCGTCGAATGGGTGAAGACGGTGACGCACACCTTCGATGTCGGCCAGATGCGCGATGCCTTGCGCGACGCGCTGACGACGAAGGACAAGGGCCCGAAGGTGCTGGTCGCGCAGTCGGAGTGCATGCTCAACCGGCAGCGGCGCGAGAAGCCGCTCGTGAAGGCGGCAGTCGCGCGTGGCGAGCGTGTCGTGCGCGAGCGCTTCGGCGTCGATGCCGACACCTGCACCGGCGATCACTCGTGCATCCGCCTCTCGGGCTGCCCGTCGCTGACGATCAAGGAGAACCCCGACGCGCTCCGCACCGATCCGGTCGCGGCGGTGATCGACAGCTGCGTCGGCTGCGGCGTGTGCGGCGAGGTCTCGCACGCGGCGGTGCTGTGTCCGTCGTTCTACAAGGCGCGCATCGTCAGCAATCCGACGCGTGGCGATCGGTTGATGGAGTGCGTGCGGGGCACGGTGATCGGTGCGTTGCAGCGGCGCGATGCTCGGCGACGGGCGAGGTTCGAGATTCCGGCGGCAGTCGTCGCGCCCGGGTCGTTGGCAGCGTCGATGGGCCGCGACGACGAGCGATCGCCGGCCGGGGCCGTGCCTGTTCCGACCCTTGCGGCGGCGCAGCCGATCAAGATCGCGATCCTCGCCATCGGTGGCGAAGGCGGTGGCGTGCTCTCGGACTGGATCGTCGAGCTCGCCGAGCACCACGGCTACGTCGCGCAGGCGACCTCGGTGCCCGGCGTCGCCCAGCGCACCGGCGCGACGATCTACTACCTCGAGCTGTTCGCCGAAGCCGACGCGACCGATGCCGGCGCGCGACCGGTGCTGGCGCTGATGCCGATGCCGGGCGACGTCGACATCGTCCTCGCCTCCGAGCTGATGGAGGCCGGACGCGCCGTGCAGCGCGGCCTGGTGACGCCCGACCGCACGACGCTGATCGCATCTACGTATCGCGTCTGGTCGATCACCGAGAAGACGGCCCTCGGCGACGGCCGCA
>Ga0123337_10001507_pt1 | contig 29584 bp, 17 predicted proteins | sample frozenSSSSmetaG_FD_89792 | JGI IMG/M metagenome (GOLD analysis project Ga0123337, IMG submission 89792) | Glacier valley bacterial and archeal communities from Borup Fiord, Nunavut, Canada, to study Microbial Dark Matter (Phase II) -... | ecosystem: Environmental > Aquatic > Freshwater > Ice >...
ACCGTTCCCGCCACCGGAAACCGTCCGATGATTTTCTCCGCAAAGGGCCTGCCGTCCGGACTCCTCATCGACTCCGCAACCGGCCGCATCACCGGCACGCTAAATCAAAAAGGCGAATTCGCTGTCACCCTTCAGGCAAAGAACGCCCTCGGCACCGCCGAAAAACCCCTGCGCATCATCGTCGGCGACCAGATCGCGCTGACGCCGTCCATGGGTTGGAACAGCTGGAACTGCTGGGCCGGCGCCGTCAGTCAGGACAAGGTCCTGCGCTCGGCGCGCGCACTGGTCTCATCCGGCCTCAGCCAGCACGGCTGGACCTACGTCAACATCGACGACGCCTGGCAAGGCCGGCGCGGCGGCCCGCTCAACGCCATCCAGCCCAACGAAAAATTTCCCGATATCAAGGCGCTGTGCACCGAGATTCACGACCTCGGGCTGAAGGCCGGCATCTACTCGTCTCCGTGGGTCACGACCTACGACCGCCACGTCGGCGGCTCCTCGCTCAACCCGCAGGGCACGTGGACCGAGGAGGATTCCAAGGGCAAGACCACCGGCGGCAAACTCCCCTTCGCCCTCGGCAAATATTCCTTCGTCACGGCCGACGCCCGTCAATGGGCCGAATGGGGTTTCGATTATCTCAAATACGACTGGGCTCCCGTCAGCATTCCCGAGACGCGCGAGATGTCCGCCGCGCTCCGCTCCAGCGGACGCGACATCGTGTTCAGCCTCTCCAACAACGGCGACGGCGCCGTCTTCCCCATCGTCGGCGAACTCTCAAAACTGGCCAACTCCTGGCGCACCACGAACGACATCAACGACCGCTGGAGCTGGGTAAAAAAAATCGGTTTCTCGCAGGACCCGTGGGCACCGTTCGCCGGTCCCGGTCACCACAACGATCCCGACATGCTCGTCGTCGGCCACGTCGGCTGGGGCAAGCCGCACCCCACCAAGCTCACGCCCGACGAGCAATACACGCACATCAGCCTCTGGTGCCTGCTCTCCTCTCCTCTGCTCCTCGGCTGTGACCTCGAAAAACTGGACGACTTCACCCTCGGCCTGCTGACCAACGATGAAGTCCTCGCCATCGATCAGGATGCGCTCGCCAAACAGGCCGTCACCATCGCCAAGGTCGGCGAGACTTGCGTCTATGCCAAACCCCTCGAAGACGGCTCCATCGCCGTCGGCCTTTTCAACCTGGGCCCCGTCGCCAGCGCGGTGTCCGTAAAGTGGTCCGACCTCGGCATCAAAGGTCAGCACACCGTCCGCGATCTCTGGCGTCAAAAAGACCTCGGCGTGTTCTCCGACCAATTCGAAGCGCCCGTCGTCGCCCCGCAGGGCGTGGTTTTGCTGCGTATCATCCCCCTCAAATAACGCTTCTCCCCATGCCCCGCCTTTACCTCGCTTGCCTCGCCTCGCTCGCACTGACCGCCCTTGCCCTCGGCCAACCGACGCCCACGGCAAACCCTCCGGCCGCCGACGACGCCGCGCCCTTCCCTGTAACCATCCGCGTCGATGCCGGTAAACCCATCGGCGCGATGAAGCCCATCTGGCGTTTCTTCGGCGCCGACGAGCCCAACTACGCCACCATGAAGGACGGCCAAAAACTCATCAGCCAGATCGGCGAACTGCGCCCCGGCGACACGTTTTTCCGCACCCACAATCTCCTCTGCACCGGCGACGGCACGCCCGCCCTGAAGTGGGGCAGCACCAACGCCTACACCGAAGACGCGCAGGGCAAACCCGTCTACGACTGGAAAATCCTCGACGGCATTTTCGACACCTACCTCAAGCGCGGCGTGAAGCCTTACGCCCAGATCGGCTTCATGCCCGAGGCCCTCTCGATTCACCCGCTCCCCTACCAGCACCACTGGAAACCCGGCCTTCGCTACGGCGACATCGTCACTGGCTGGGCCTATCCGCCGAAGGACTACGACCAGTGGCGCGAACTCGTTTATCAATGGGTCAAACACTGCGTCGAACGCTACGGCCGCGCGGAAGTTGAAACCTGGTATTGGGAAGTCTGGAACGAACCCAACGGTGATTACTGGAAAGCCACCCCCGAGGAATTCCAAAAACTCCACGACTACGCCATCGACGGCGTCCGTCACGCCCTGCCTACCGCCCGCGTCGGCGGCCCCGACGTCGCCGGCTCCGGCGGCAAGTTCATGCAGGATTTCATGAAGCACCTCGTGAGCGGCACCAATTACGCCACCGGCCAGATAGGCACGCCCACCGACTTTCTATCCTTCCACGCCAAAGGCTCTCCTAGCTTCGTCCAAGGCCACGTCCGCCTCGGCATCGCCAACCAACTCCGCGTCATCGACAGCGGCTTCCACATGATCGCCGCCATCCCTGAGCTGAAAAATAAACCCATCGTCATCGGCGAGTCCGACCCCGACGGCTGCGCCGCCTGTCAGGGCCCGCAGCTCGGCTACCGCAACACCACGATGTATTCCAGCTACACCGCCGCCAGCTTCGCCCGCAAATACGAACTCGCCGACAAACACGGCGTGAACCTCGACGGCGCGCTCACCTGGGCCTTCGAGTTCGAAAACGAAGCCTACTTCGCCGGCTTCCGCGTCCTCGCCACCAACGGCCTCACGCTCCCCGTGTTTAACGTCTTCCGCATGTTCTCCAAAATGGGCGGCCAGCGCGTCGCCACCACCAGCTCGGACGAAGTCCCTCTCGCCGAAATCATGAAGACCGGTGTCCGCCAGAAACCCGACGTCGCCGCCCTCGCCAGCATCGAGCCCCGCAAACTTGCCGTCCTCCTCTGGCACTACCATGACGACGACATCCCCGGCCCCGATGCCGCCATCGCACTCACCCTCGCCGACCTCCCCGCCGGCGCAACCACCGGCAACGCACGCATCACCCGCACCCTCATCGACGAAACCCACGGCAACAGCTTCACCGCCTGGAAAAAAATGGGCTCACCCGCCGCGCCCACGCCCGCGCAATACGCCGAGCTCGAAACCGCCGGCGCCCTCGCGGAAACCACCGCCCCCGTCCTCACCCGCGATGCGGACGGCACCGCTCACCTAAGTCTGCTCCTTCCCCGCCACGCCGTCTCGCTCCTCCTGCTGGAGTGGTGATTCTCGCCGGCCTGAATTCCCCATGCTCACCACGCGTTCGCTTTTCTGCCTGCTCCTGTCGAGCGCCTCCGCTCACGCCGCCCTGCCCGCGCCCGATCCCGACAACGGCGGCATCGATCTCCCTCCGGGGTTCCGAGCCCTCGTCGTCGCCGACAATCTCGTCGCCGGCCGCAAGATCGACAAGGACACCGACAACCTCCGCTTCATCACCGTCGCCCCCAACGGCGATCTATACGCCAAAACCCTCTGGGGCGGCATCCTCGCCCTGCGCGACACCGACGGAGACGGCCGCTTCGACCAGAAGCAGGAGTTCGGCGCCGGCGGCGGCACCGGCATCGCCCTCCACGACGGCTGGCTCTACGCCTCCACCAACTCCTCCGTCTATCGCTACAAATACACGCCCGGCCAACTCGTCCCTTCCGGCGAACCGCAGACCATCGTCACCGGCCTCCCCGACGAGCATAATACCCACAACGCAAAAGCCTTCGCCTTCGACGGCCAGGGTCGCCTCCTCGTCGAGGTCGGCTCGCCCTACAATGTTTACAGCGACGGCGACCGCAGCCTCAACGCCAAGGGCAAGGATCCCGTCGAATTCCAAAAAACCCACGGCGGCTTCTGGCGCTTTGATGCCAACAAGCCCAATCAGACGCAGGCCGACGGCTACCGCTTCTCCACCGGCCACCGCCACTCCATCGCCCTCGCGTGGAACCCGACTTCAAACGCGTTCTTCATGGCCATGATGGGCCGCGACCAACTCAACACCGTTGATCCCGTTCACTACACCGCCGACGACAACGCCGAGCGCATCGCCGAAGAATTCCACCTCCTCACCGACGGCGTGAACCTCGGCTGGCCCTACACGTATTGGGACCCTCTCCGCAAAGCTCGCATGATCGCCCCCGAATTCGGCGGCGATAACAACAAGCAAGCCGACCCCGCCAAATACGACGCACCCCTCATCGCGTTTCCCGCTCACTGGGCTCCGCTCCAGATGACGCTCTACACCGGCACGCAGTTCCCCGCCAAATATCACGGCGGCATGTTCATCGCCTTCCACGGCTCGTGGAACCGCGCGCCCAAACCCCAGGCCGGTTACAACGTAGCCTTCGTCCCCTTCGACGCGAAGGGCATGCCCACCGGCTCCTACGAAGTTTTCGCCAGCGGCTTCCCCGGCAAGGAAGTATTCACCAACCTCCGTGACGCCCGCTACCGCCCGGGTGGCGTCGCCGTCGGCCCCGACGGCTCGCTCTACATCAGCGACACCAACAAGGGCCGTATCTGGCGCGTCTTCTACACCGGCGAAAACTACGTCCGTCCCGCCGCCCCCGTCGTTAAGCCCGCCTCCATTCGCTCCGCTCCGACCGCATCCGCTCCCGTCCTCGTCTTCAACGCCAAGGGCAAGGAACTCTATGGCCAGATGTGTGCAGGCTGCCACATGCTCGATGGTGCCGGCGCAGGCACGCTTCAACCCGCGCTCCTCGACAGCGCAGTCGTAAAGGGCGACCCCAAGCTCCTCATCCAAGTCGTCCTCCAAGGCCCCGCCGCCGTCCTCCCCGCCGACCGTCCCAAATACACCAACGTCATGCCCGCCTTCGGCTTTCTCGCCGACCCGCAAATCGCCGACCTCGTCACCTACCTGCGTCAGGCCTTCGGCGGAAACACCTCCGCCGTCACGCCCGACCACGTCGCCTCTTCTCGCAAAGCCCAGCCATGATCAAACTTCTCCCTCTCGCCGCATTGGCCTCCGCTTCCCTGATGGCCGCACCCGCATCCGACTTCCACGCTTGGGCGCCGAGTCCGCCGATGGGCTGGAACAGTTGGGACTGCTTCGGCACCACCGTCACCGAGGCACAGACCAAGGCCCAGACCGACTTCATGGCGGAAAAACTCAAGGCGCACGGCTGGCAATACATCGTCGTGGACATCCAGTGGTATCAACCCACCGCCACCGGCCACGACTACAAGGCAGGCGCGAAACTCACGATGGACGCCTTCAGCCGCCTCGTCCCCGCGCCCGAGAAATTTCCCTCCGCCGCCAACAACGCCGGCTTCAAGGCGCTCGCCGACTACGTCCACTCCAAGGGCCTCAAGTTCGGCATTCACATGATGCGTGGCATCTCGCGCCAAGCCGTGCAGCAGAACACGCCGATCAAAGGCACCGCCTATCACGCCGCCGACATCGCCGACCCCAAGAGCCTCTGCTCCTGGAATCCCGACATGGTTGGCGTCGATATGACGAAGCCCGGCGCACAAACCTACTACGATTCACTCATGGAACTCGTCGCCGGATGGGGCGTGGACTTCATCAAGGTAGACGACCTCAGCCGCCCGTATCACCAAGCCGAGATCGAGGGCATCCGCAAAGCCATCGACAAGACCGGCCGCCCCATCGTCTTTAGCACCTCTCCCGGCGAAACCCCTCTCTCCGCCGGCGCAAGCGTCAATCAGAACGCCAACATGTGGCGCATCAGCGACGATTTCTGGGACAGTTGGAAAGCCCTTCTCTCCCAATTCAAACGTCTCCACGACTGGACGCCTCATCGCATTCCCGGCGCCTATCCCGACGCCGACATGCTCCCGCTCGGTCGCGTCAAATTCGGACGCCCCACCCATTTCACGCCCGAAGAACAGATCACCATGATGACCCTCTGGTCCATCGCTCGCTCCCCGCTCATGCACGGCGGCGACATGACCAAGACCGATGACTTCACCCTTTCGCTCATCACCAACGACGAAGTTCTCGCCGTCGATCAGCACAGCGAAAACAACCACCAGCTCTTCCGCACTGACGACGGTCTCATCGCCTGGATTGCCGACGTCCCCAACTCCGCCGATAAATACCTCGCCGTCTTCAATACCCGCAACGCCGCCAAGGACGCCGCAAAAGACGCCACCGTCCCTGTCTCCATAAAACTCGCCGACCTGGGTTTCACCGGCTCCGTAACCATCCGCGATCTCTGGTCTCAAAAAACTCTCGCCGCCCCCACCACTGATTTCGCGCCGGAAGTCCCCTTCCACGGCGCCCGCCTGTTTCGCCTCAGTGCCACCCGCTGACCTCCATTTCCCATGATACTGCGTTCCATTTCCCTCCTCTTGCTTGCGCTCGCTTCGGCGTCCACGCCGCTCCGCGCGAGCAACCCCATTTTCACCGACGCCTTCACCGCCGACCCCGCCGCGCTCGTTTACAAGGACACCGTCTACATATACTGCGGCCAGGACGAAGCCCCCAACGACAAACACCAGGGCTATGTCATGAACCGCTGGCTCTGCTACTCATCGACCGACATGGTCCACTGGACCCCGCAAGGCTCGCCCCTCAAGGCCGTTGATTTCGCCTGGGCGAAAGGCTCCGCCTGGGCCAGCCAGGTCATCGAACGCGACGGCAAATTCTATTGGTATGCCCCCGTCGATCACGCCACCGTCCACGGCATGGCCATCGGCGTCGCCGTCGCCGACTCGCCCACCGGTCCGTTCAAGGATGCCCGCGGCTCCGCGCTCATCACCAATGACATGACCCCCGACACCAAAATCGGCTGGGGCGACATCGACCCCACCGTTTACATCGAGGCCAACGGCCAGGCCTGGCTCTTCTGGGGCAACACCAAGTGCTACTACGCCAAGCTCAAGGCCAACATGACCGAACTCGACGGCCCGATTCAAAGCGTGCCCGCCGATCAGGTGAAAAACTACACCGAGGCCCCGTGGATTCATAAGCGCGGCAACCTCTACTATCTCTCCTACGCCACCGGCTTCCCCGAAAAAATGGCCTACTGCACCGCCCCCTCGCTCGCCGGCCCGTGGACCTATCGCGGTCTGCTCTCCGAGGGTGCCGTCAACAGCAACACCATCCACCAAGCCATCATCGAATTCAAAGGCCACTGGTATTTCATCTACCACAACGGCGCTCGCCAGACTCCCAACATCGGCGGCAGCTTCCGCCGCTCCGTCTGCATCGACTACCTCTACTACAACCCCGACGACACGATCAAACGCATCATTCAGACCACCGAAGGCACCGACGCTCCTCCTGCTCCATGAAAAAACTGGTTCTATTTTTCCTGACTGGCTGCATCGCCTCGGCCGCCCCTGCAACCCCCGCCGGCCTCACGCAAGCCGAGCCCTTTCCCCTCGCCCGCGTCCGCCTGCTCGACGGCCCGTTCAAGGAACGCCAGGACCTCGACGCCCGCTACCTCCTCGACGTGGTCGAGCCCGACCGCCTCCTCGCCGGTTTCCGCGCCCAGGCCGGCCTCCCCGAAAAAGCCAAACGCTACGGCGGCTGGGAAGCCCGCGGCATCAACGGCCACAGCCTCGGCCACTACCTCTCCGCGATCTCCGCCCTCTACGCCGCCACCGGCGACGCCCGCGTCCTCGCGCGCATCAACTACGTCATCTCCGAACTCGCCGCCTGCCAAAAAGCCAACGGCGACGGTTACGTCCTCCCCGTCTCCAAGAAAATCTACGACGATCTCCGCGCCGGAAAAATCAAGGCCACCGGCTTTTCCCTCAACGGCGAATGGGTGCCGAACTACACCCTCCACAAAGTCCTCGCCGGCCTGCGTGACGCCTACCGCTTCGCCGGCAGCTCGCCCGCCCTCGACATGGAGCGCCACCTCGCCGACTGGCTCGCCGGCGTCTACGTCAACCTCACCCCCGCCCAGGCCCAGCAAATTCTCACTTCCGAATTTGGCGGCCTGAATGAAATCTTCGCCGATCTCACCGCCGACACCGGCGATCCCAAATACCTTAAGCTCGCCGAGACCGTTTTTAACCACGACGCCATCCTCGGCCCGCTCGAACAGGGCCGCGACGAACTCAACGGCAAGCACGGCAACACCCAGATTCCCAAGATCGTCGGCCTCGCCCGCGAGTATCAGATGACAGGGGACGCCGCCGACCTCACCGGCGTGAATACCTTCTGGAAGAGCATCGTCGAAAAACGCACCTTCGCCAACGGCGGCCACGGAGAGCGCGAACATTTTTTCCCGCCCGAACAGTTCCCGCAAAAGCTCACGTCTCAGGACACCGAGACCTGCAACACCTACAACATGATCAAGCTCACCGGCCTCATGTTCTCCTGGAAGCCGCAGGCCGCCCAGATGGACTACGTCGAGCGCGGATTGATCAACCACCTCCTCTCCAACCTCGGTCGCCAGCCCGGCGAGTTCGGTTACTTCGTCAGCCTGGCCTCCGTGAGCGTGAAGGTTTTCTCCACTCCCACGGATTCCTGGTGGTGTTGCGTCGGCACCGGCATGGAAAATCCGCCGCGCTACGGCGAACAGGTTTATTTCCACGACGCCGACAGCCTCTGGGTCAACCTCTACATGGCCAGCCAGCTCGACTGGCGTGAACGCGGCGTGACCATCCGCCAGGAAACCAAATTCCCCGAAGCCGACACCGTGCGCTTCACCATCACCGCCGCGAGCCCGGTCAAGTTCACCCTCAAGCTCCGCCATCCCTACTGGTGCGCGCAGCCCGAGGTCACCGTCAACGGCCAGCCCATCGCCGTCACCTCCAAGCCTTCGTCTTACCTCGCCATTGATCGCACTTGGAAAACCGGCGACCGCATCGACGTGCGCCTACCCATGACGCTGCGCACCGAAGCCCTGCCCTACTCCAACGACAAAATCGTCGCCGTCATGTATGGCCCGCTCGTCCTCGCAGGCGTCGTCCCGACCGCCCCCGGCGCACCCGATCCCGCCAAGGAGCGCTTCAGCGATCACCTCAAGGCACGAGGCAAGACCGACCAGACCCCGCCCGTTTTCGTCGCCGCCACCTCCGCCGACCTCCTCGCGCATCTCCGCCCCGACGGCAACGCCTTCGCGTCCTTCCGCAGTGACGGCGTCGTGAAGCCCGCCGACCTCGCCTTCGTGCCTCTCTACCGCATCTACGAGGAGCACTACGCGGTATATTCTCCGCTGCTCACGCCCGCCGAGTGGACCGCACGCGAAGCCGACATCCTTGCCGAGGACAACAACCGCGCCCGTCTCGCCGCCGCCACCCTCGACATAGTCGAGCCGGGCTTCCAGCAGTCCGAGGTCGAGCACAAGTTTTCCTCTGACCGCAGCGAGACCGGCGACTTCCGCAACCACAAATGGCGCGACGCCCTCCCCGGCGGCTGGTTCTCCTACGAGATGGCGGTTGATCCCGCGAAGCCCGTCGCCCTCGTCGCCACCTACTGGAGCGCCGACCGCGGACGTGAATTCGAACTCCAGATCGACGGAAAAACCCTCGCCATCGCGCGTCCCGCGTCGGCCGCACCCAATGCCTTCTACGAGGCCGCCTACGCCATTCCGCCGGGACTCACGCGGGGCAAGAAGACCGTGACCGTGCGCCTGCAAGCCACCAAGGGCCGCGTAGGCACCTTCGGTTTCCGCATAGTCAGAGCCGACGCCATCACGCCCGCGCAATGGTCCGCCGGCCAACGCTGAGCTGCCGCTCCTCAACTCGCCACTATCGCGTATCAGTGAAGTCGGTTTCAGGCCTGATTTTTGGCCGCAAAAAGACGCGAAAGTCGGCTTACAGCCAGACGTAGTTCGCCCGCGCGCCCATAGGCGCCTCTCACGCTTCATATGCGAACAGAATTTTGTGCCTTTTTGCGGCCATCTCCTCCGCGATAGTTTCAGCAAAGGATTCGACTGACAGGTAGGGCGTGACCGCCGGGCGCGCCGGTTCGAGAGACGACTGCCATTGGTAATTGAACACAAAGAAGCCCGCGCTGTTAAGCGCGGGCTTCTTTGTGAAACGTCAGCGAAGCTTAGGCCCGGCGACGGCGATAGATAACGAAGGCCAGACCCGCCAGACCGGCGAAGAACGCATAGGTCGAAGGCTCGGGAATGGCGCCAGTGACCGTCAGGAAGCCATTGGCCTCATTGAAGTCGATAGACAGGCCGGAACCGATGGAACCAGTCCAGTCGGTGCCTCTATGTCCAAGAGCACCGATGGCATAGGAGCCCGTTCCCGTCATGACCACGCTGGTGAAGCCGGTCGTATAGCTGCCTGCCGAGAAGAGGTGGAACGAATCACCGGAAACCAAACCGGTGAGGCCGGTCGTATCGATGTTAAGCGTGCCACCGAAGGTCACCGCACCGGAAACGATCACTTTGTCGAAGTCGGTTCCAGCGACCGCAGTGGCACCGCCAGTGCCGCCACCGCTGACTACCTGCATGAGCGTGGTGCTTCCCGAGTTCAGCGTGAGACTGTTGCCGAAGGTCATGACGCCGGGGCTGTTACCAGGCGAGAGCGTGCCGTTGATGACGGTGGCGCTGGCGATGGTGCCGGAGCCGCCGAGCGTGCCGGAAGCGCCGACCGTGACGGCGCTGCTGTTGAGAAGGGAGCCGTTCACGAGGAGCGTGCCGCCATTGACCACGGTGGCACCGAAGTAGGTGTTGGCGGCATTGAGGGTCACGGTGCTTCCCGTGGTCTTGATCAGGCCATTCGTGCCGTCCAAGACCGCGCCAACCGTGCCGCTTTGCACATCAAAGTCGCTGGCGTAGTTGCTGACGGTGCCATTGTTCACCGCGCCGCCACCGGTGAGGGCGCCGAGCGTGTTGAAGATGTTGGTGCCGTTCAGATCAATGGTGCCGCCCGAGGCGGTCACCGTGCCCCCGCCCAGCGTGCCGGAACCGGAGAGTGCCAGCGTGCCGCCCGAAACCGTCGTATCGCCAGCATAGGTGTTCGCACCCGTGAAGGTGGTCGTGCCCGCGCCCGCCTTGGTCACCGCACCCGAACCGGAGATGGCGTAACCAACCGTGTGATTGCCGGCCCAGTTGTAGGCGAGCGTCCCGTTGTCGGTGACGCCGCTGGTGCTGGCGATGGTGCCATCGGTCGTGCCGTCGCCGAGCTGCAGGATGCCGGCGCTGATCGTGGTCGCGCCAGTGTAGGTGTTGGCGCCGGTCAACTGAAGGGTGCCAGCACCCGTCTTGGTCAGACCACCCGCCCCGGAAAGCACGCCACCGAGGGCGATGTTATGAGCCGTCGAGGAGGCATCCGCCGCCTTGAAGGTTGTTGTGGTGGCGGTGCTGCTGTTGGTCAGTGTCGCGTTAAGGGAGGAAGCCCAATCAGCGCTCGCGCCAATGATCGGCGAGCTGGCCACGGTGCCGCTACCAAAGTTGACCGTTGGCGTTCCCGATCCAAGCAACGTGATGCCACCCGAACCAATGTAGGTGGTGCCGCCGAAGACATCCAAGAGATTAACTCCTATCCCGGCACCCGAAGCACCCAAGGTAATCCCGCTGGCGTTCAAGGTTCCAGAGCGCATCAGCAATTCGCCGTAGTTGGTGCCGGTGCCGCCGATCTGGATGCCTCCGGCCGCAGTGAACGTGCCACCGTTGACATCGATCAAACTCACGCGGTTGTTAGCCGTGGTGTTGATCGTGGTGGTGCCGCCGGCAGTCACCGAGCCGCTGTCGATGCGCATGGTCGAGCCGGAGTTGGAGCCGCCAACATTCAGGTTGTTCGTGATATTAAGCGCTCCGCCATTTACATAGAGACCTTCGCCGGTTGCACCCGCCAACACTCCACCACCGTAGTTTTGACCGCCACGACCGATATAAACGGAATTGGCATTCACTGTCCCGCCCGTCAAAAAGAGCCCGGCTTGGCCGGCTCCGTTGTTATTGTTGATATTCAAGGCTCCGGACAGCGTGACCGAGCTGGTTCCGGAAATATTAACGTTGGCGGTGCTACCGGTATTGTTGGTCGTCAAAGACGACGCATAAATCGTCGCATTGGTGATGTTTAACGTCGTGCCAGTTTGGTTACCAGTGATGGCACCGGCAAACACGCCACTTGTGCCGAGGGACCCTGTGATTGTCAGGGTGCCTGCGTTAACATTCGTGGCGCCCGTGTAGGTATTGGCTCCGGATAGAGTGAAAGTCCCGGTGCCGTTCTTGTTCAACGCACCCAAGCCGCCCAAGGCGCCGGAGTAGGTCGTGCTGGCGTTGTTTCCGCCCACCGTCAAGGCCACCGCGGCAGGGGTGGCATTCGTGTTGCTCAGCGACAGATTCTGGCTGCCTTGCAGGCTGGCAAAGGTCGCCGCCGTGGTAGTCGTGCCAAAAATCAGGGAACCGTTGCTCAGGTCCACGCTGCTGTTTTGCAGGGCCAGACTATTGCCGACCGAAAGGATCGCGCCGGAGGCAATCGTCGTAGTGCCGTGATAGGTATTGGCTCCCGTCAGGGAGAGCGTGCCGGTGCCGATCAGCGCCAGGTTGCCCAGCGCCGTGGTTGCGTTCACATCGCCGATCACGCCACCGAAGGTCGTGGAAACGTTGCCTCCGCCCACGGTCAGAGTCGTCGTCGCCGGGGTGGTGCCATTGCCCAGCACCACGCTACTCGTGCCCGCTCCGCTGCTCGCCAGGGAAGCGATGGCCGGAGCCGCGCTGGTAAAGTCTACCGTGGCCGTGCCTGCGGGATTCATGAGAAGTCCACCGGTGGAAGAGGAGCTGCTGCCGAAGGCCGCGTTGCTCGCCGCAATCAGCGTGCCACTGCTGGCCGTGGTCAAACCGGTGTAGGTGTTGGTGCCGGAGAGCGTAAGGGTGCTGGTGCCGGACATTTTAATGCCGGTGCTGCCACTGATGGTGCCGCTAAACGCATTGGCGCTGGAATTGTTCACCGTCAGGGTCGGCGTGCCCGATGAAGACGTCACTGTGCCGGTGCTGACTCCGCCATCGGCCAGGTTACCGACCGTCTGGTTGTTACCCGCGAGGTCGAGCGTGCCGGTGCCCTGCACCGTAACCGTTCCCGCCGTCGGCAGCGCATTGACTGCACCCACGGCAAGCGTGCCAGCGTTGATCGTGGTTCCGCCGGTATAGGTATTGGCGGTGGAAAGAGTCAGCGTGCTGGAACCGTTCTTCACCAAGCTGGCGGTGCCCGCGATGGCCCCCGTGCCGCTGATGGTGTAGTTGCCCGACGAGTTGTTCACCGTCACGGCACCGGGGTTGACCGTGCTGTTGAGCGTCACCGCATAGTGACCGTTATTGCTGTCGTTGAAGGTCACGTTGTCGGCTTCAAAATATAGATCCGGAGTGCCGGTATTGGACCAATTTTGGTTGGTCTGAACATCCCATGTCGTTCCGTTGCCGCTCGCACCGGTGTTATTCCAAGTGAGGCTGGCGGGATTGCCACTCGCGGTCAAAAGAAGCGTATTGCTGCTCATGCTGGGCGTCAGCGTCAGGCGGCCGATAGTGTAGGGCGTAAGGCTGGTGAAGAACGAACTGCCCGAGATGGCATTTGTGGAATTGAACAGGGTGAAAACCTCACCGCTCGTCACGCCGCTGAGATTGAAAGTGAGGCTCGGTGCAGCCGTGAAAGTCAGATTCGTCTCAGAGATCTTGCTCGAGGCATTGGAGGCTCCCAAGGAGAAGTTTATCGTGCCGCTGTTGTAGGTAAGCGAACCGACGGTCAGGTTGGTTCCAGCCGCACCTGGAGCAATCGTGCCACCAGCAAGGGTGACACCCCCGGTGATGATACCGTTGCCAGAAAGCGTGCCGCCGTTCACCGCCACATTGCCGGAACCGGTGGCCGATCCCGTCGTGTTGGTGACCGCCAAATTACCAAGGGCGAGTGTGGTGTTACCCGTATAAGTATTCGCGCCAGCCAAGGTCAAAGTGCCCTTGGTCGCAGCCGAGTCGGAAATGGTCAAAGCACCGGTGCCCTTGTTACCAATCGAACCCGCGTAAGTGACGTTGTTGCCATTGGTATCGATGGTGCCTCCGCCGGAAGCGATCGTGACGCCGGCGGTGCCGATGGATGTAAGATCTCCCGAGCCGTTGCCGGTAAAGGCAGTGGAATATTGAAGTTTGCCGCCGTTGAGAGTGATGCCACCGTAATTGGCTCCGCCAAGGGCAAAGGTGCCGTTGATGTTCAGCGTGCCGGCATTGACCGTCGTGCCACCGCTATAGCTATTGGCCGCAGTCAGCGTCACCGTGCCGCTGCCGATCACGGCGGTTGTATTAGCGGTGCCGGCGCCGGTGCCGGCGATGGTCCCCATGCCAATCGTGAGAGGTGCTGTCGCCGCGCCGCTGATCACGCCGGTCACTGTCATGGTGTTGGTGGCCGAGGCGGCGAGGGTGCCACCGGCTCCACTCAGGAAAATACCGCGGTTGTTCAGGCCTACATTATCCAAGGAGAAGGTCGCGTTACCGAACAAGGTGCCGCCGTTGATGTTCACCGTTGCTCCCGTTGCGACCGCGCCCATGCCGGAATTCGCCGAGATCACCGTCGTGCCGCCATCCAAGTAAGTTTGGCCACTGTAAGTATTGACGGCACCCATAACAACCGTTCCCGGTCCACCTTGAGTGTAGGTCCCTGTCGCCGCGCTGTTCGAGCCATTCTGGTAACCAGAGTTGAAAAGCAGTTCGCCCAGCGTGTTGTTTTGCCACACCGTAAAGCCCGTCGCACCGCCGGTAGCACGGCTCGCTTGTAGAGCGACGCCGTTGCCCAGCGCGATGGTTGTGTTATTGGCTCCGACATTAGGTGTGATAAGAATGGCTCCAAGCACACTATTTCCAGCCGCTCTGCCTGCCGTGAGTGTAAGCGCGGCGTTTGTATTGATTCGAATCGTTCCGATAGCACCCGAAATACTGGTGCTGCCGCCGCCAACTTGGGCATTGGCAGTCAGATCATAGTTTCCGCCAAATAAGCCGGTAGTGAGTGTATTCACCACAGTGTAACCACCCGAAATCTGGCTGAGACCGACGATGCTTCCGACCTGAGCGGTGCCCGACACACCTGTCGAAACAGCCGCCCAATCATACAACCCTACGGTCGCATATGCATTGTAGCCGCTCCCTGCGGTGCTGCTTGTTATAACTCCGCCGGCCAGTGTGTTGCTAGTGGTATTGTAAGTCGCGGTAGCCGCGACCGTGGTGCCACCCAAGGTCGTGCCGCTGCTGGCTCCGCTGTTGTAGGCGGCACCATCGAAGCGAACCAAGGCTCCTTGTGAGCCGGTGAGGGTTCCTAGATTAACAATCGGGATCGTGCCGGAGACCGGTGCTGCAGAAATAACACTCTGGCCACCCGTGCTTCCCGTGAACGACGTGCTCGCAAAAGTCTGCGTGCTGCCGCCGCTTGCGCCGACGATCTGAAGGGTGCCACCGTTCATTTTGAGCGCCGAACCCGCAGCGATTATGTTCGTTGACGGTGCGCCGCTCGCGGTGAAGTCGAGCTTCAGGGTGCCGCCGCCAATCGTGGTCGCTCCGGTGTAGGTGTTGGCTCCAGTGAGAGTCCAGTATCCGGTGCCCACCTTAGAAAGAGCCATGGTGGTCGCCGTGCCGTTGCTGATGATACCGCTGATGGTGTTCGCGTTGGTGTTGCTGCCGCCGAGGGTCAGAACGCTGGCGCCGGCCGCGCCGCCGCTGATGGCTCCGCCGAAATTCAAGGTCCCCGCGCCCGCGCCACTGCCGTTGGCGCTGTTGTTGGCAAAGGTGTAGGTGCCGGCCGCAGTTTGAATAACCAACGGGGCGTTGATGGTCTCAACGGCGTTGGTGGACGTAAGCGTGCTGAGAATCTGAATGGTGCCGCCGCTGGTCAGCTTGAGGGAGTTGCCGCCCGTGGTGCCGATGAAGTAATTGCCAGCCGCACCGTCGAAATTGATGCCGCCGATGTTCTGGGTGGCGGAATCAATGAGGATCGGGCTGCCCACGAGGCCCCACGTGTTGGCGATGGCCGTATTGAAAGTGGCGATGTCGGTGTTGGTGGTGCCGGACGTGGCGCCAGGGGCGGCTCCGCCAACCCAGTTATTGGTAGTGGACCAATTCGCATTGGTGACGCCGCCGGTCCAAGTCTGGTTGGCTGCAAGCACCGAGTTCGAGGTCGAGATCAGCACGGCATTCGCGCACATGAGGGCGAGCAATGCGCGGGCGACGGTGGAGCCGAGGGGTAAGCGGCTGGAACTACTTTGGGGGCGAGTTGTCATAGTGGGCGGTTTCTCGTTGAGCTGGACTTTTAAAAAGAGGACCGAAGCGGGGTGTTGGGGATCTAAAGCGTTTCTAAAAAACGACTGACGCGGGGCGGGGTGAAGCAGGTGGAACTATCCGTAATTATCGGAATGAGCCGGAATACTGGCCGTGGCCATCCGCCCAGAATATGACAGTAAGAATAAGAGGGGGCATAAGGCGCTTCAGTCCTGATCTGGCCTGCGTCAGAACGGAGGAGCGACGGGATCTGCCAGAACGCGAACGAGGGGAATTGGGGGACAGTTTATGCAAGGCTTTCAGGCAGCCTGCGTCTCTTTCAGGACTCCAACAATGATCGCTTAATCTTACAGTCAGGCCGATCTGGGCCCGACGAGTGGCGATGCCCCAAGTCGTCGCAAAATCACGGAGAGAGGAGTATAATCGGAACCTGTGGTGAAACCCCAGTTAAGCAAGCGGGCGATGAGCTCAATTTGATTTAAATCTTAACCGCCCATTGCCCGTACTATTCGAAAGGCATCCGCTTCAATGGATACACCAACGGCAGGCTTGGTCACGTTTCCCCACTACTCCCCTACTCTTCGCCAGAAAAACGATCAGGCGCTCATGTCTGGCCCTTTAGCGCGATCAGCGATCGGTCCTGCACAGGCTAGCGCGTCTAAAGCAAACCGCCCTAGCCTGCACCCTGTGATAGCCGCCACCTGTAAGCGGCACCGGTCGCTCAGTCTTTCTTCGACTTGCGGGCGATTAGGAGCATGACGACGCCAAAGACCACGAAGACCGCGCCCCACATGAGGTTCACGTTCTGGCCGAGCGAGTGTTTAACGTAGATCGCCGGATCGGCCATGAAGCCGTAGATGGAAAGAATGATCCCAAGGCTGAGGAACAGCCAGCCCATCGGAATACGCACATCGAGTTGCATGGTCGGGAAAAATTAAGGGTTACCAGAAGATGACGTTAAGGACGAGGGCGGCGCCGAGGACGATCACGCCGAGCGTGACCGGACGCGAATACCAAGGCGTGCCGGGCGCCTCCTTGGGTTTTTCGGTGAGCGAGTAGACGAGTCCGCGAAGCTGGTCGTCAGTCTTGTTGGCCTTCGTCGCGAGCGAGATGCCGGCGGTGGCAAGGAAGCAGCCCGTGAAGGCGAAGATCGCCATCCAGAAGTTCTGCGCCATCGAGCTGCGGAAGATGAACTCTGCGGTGATCCATCCGCCCTTGACGCCCACGTGTTCGCCCATGGGGAGCGTGAGGCCCTGGAAAACCATGGCGGTGACCGTGCCGACCAGCAGGCCGAAGAACGCGCCGTGACCCGTGGTGCGGCGCCAGAACATGCCGAGCAGGAAAATCGCGAAGAGCGGCGCGTTCACGAAGCCGAACACCAGCTGGAGCATGTCCATGATGTTGTCGAACTGCCGCGCGGTGTAGGCCGCCGCCGCGCTGATGAGCAGCCCCACGATGGTGGTGATGCGACCGACCTTGATCAGGTGCGCGTCGGACGCGTCCTTCTTGATGTAACCTTGGTAGATATCGTAGGTGAAGACCGTGTTGAACGCGGTGACGTTGCCCGCCATGCCCGACATGAACGAGGCCATCAGCGCGGTCAGGCCGATGCCAAGCATGCCGTTCGGAAAATACTGCGCGAGAAGCGAAGGCACGACCATGTTGTAGTCGGGTCCGCCGCCGGGCGTGGACGGCAGGTGCAGGCCGGAGCCGCCTTTTTGGAGGAGGGCAACGGCGATCAGGCCCGGCAGGATGACGAGCGCGGGGAAAAGCATCTTGGGGATCGCCGCGATAATCGGCGTGCGGCGCGCGGCGTTCATGTCCTTCGCCGCCATGGCGCGCTGCACCACGAGGAAGTCGGTGCACCAGTAGCCGAACGACAGCACGAACCCGAGGCCCATCGCCATGCCGAACCACTCGACGCCCATGGGATTGTTGGCGGCATTGTCCATGTGCGCCCACGAGTGGGTCCACGCACCGGGCATGCCGCGCTCTGCGGAGTAGAGGTTAAGGTTCTTCATCAGCCCATCCCAGCCGCCGATATCCTGCAGGCCGAGAAGGACGAGCGGAAGGAAGCCGAGCACGATCAGGAAAAACTGAAGCACCTCGTTGTAGATAGCGGAGGTGAGACCGCCGGTGTAGATGTAGACCAGCACGATCAGGCCGGAGACCGCGATGCAGAGGTTGTAGTCAAGCCCGAGGACGGCGTGCAGAAGCGTCGCCAGCGCATGCATCGAGATGCCGGACGAGAAAACCGTCATCACCGCAAAGGTGAGCGCGTTGAACCCGCGGGTTTTTTCGTCGAAACGAAGCTTGAGATACTCGGGAACGGAACGGGCCTTCGATCCGTAGTAAAACGGCATCATGAAAATGCCTACGAACACCATGGCGGGAATCGCGCCCACCCAATAAAAGTGCGCGGTGGAGATGCCGTATTTGGCTCCGGAGGCGGCCATGCCCATGACTTCCTGCGCGCCGAGGTTGGCGCCGATGAAGCCGAGCGCGCACACCCACGCGGGCAGCGAGCGGCCTGACTCGAAGAAGTCGGCGCTGGTTTTGAGATGGCTCTTCAGCACCCAGCCGATGCCGAGCACGAAGGCGAAATAGACCGAGAGGATCAGGTAATCGACCCAGGCTAATTGGAGGACGACCGGGCCGCCGGAGACCGAAGCGACGGCAAGGATACTGGGGTATATATTCAAAGGAGATTATAGACTACGCGCTACGGCGTGAGGTAATTTGCTGAAGCATGATAAACACGAAAAGGAGACCACCGACGGCAATACGGGTCCACCAAGAATTCAACGAGCCTTGGAAAATAATGAGCGTCTGGATGAGTCCGAGGATGAGCACGCCCACCAACGTGCCGGGGATGAACCCCACCCCACCCCGCAACAACGTGCCGCCGATGACGGCCGCCGCGATGGCATCGAGTTCGAGGCCGACAAACGAGGCCGGATTGCCCGACTGCATATAGAAAGTCGCGACGATGCCACCGAGGGCGGACAGGAAGCCGCCGAGGGTGTAGACAAGAATCTTGGTCGAGCCGACGGGCACGCCCATGAGTCGGGCGGAGGATTCACTGGAGCCGATCGCGCGGACGTTGCGGCCGAAGCGCGACCAGCGGGCGAGCACCGAAGCGGCGATCACCACCGCGATCAGCGCGAAGGCGGTAAAGGGAATGGAGAGCTTGCGCGAAATCTGCACGGAGAGCGTCTGCGAAATAAACTCCCCGTAGAACGGATGATCGATGGACAGCGATTCAGAGTGGACGACGAAGGCGAGGCCGCGCGCCAAAAACATGCCGCCCAGCGTGACCAGAAACGGCGGCAGCGCGAAGAGATGGATCAACGTGCCCATGAGCGCGCCAAAGCCCGCGCCGAAGGCCAGGGCGAGCGGGATGGCGACCAGCGGATGCAGGCCGTGGCCGATCAGCGAGGCGACGAACACGCCGGTGAAGGCCACGAGCGCGCCGACCGACAAGTCGATGCCGCCGGAAAGAATGACAAAGGTAACGCCCACGGCGGCGACGCCGAGAAACGCGTTGTCGCCGAAGAGATTGATCAGCACGCGGAGCGAACCGAAGTTGTCGAAGGCGACGCAGCCGCCGAGATAGAGCAGGATGAGCACGCCGACGGAGGCGAAGACCGGAATCGTCTGCGGAGAGGGGCGAAGTTTGGCGAGGTTCATGCGACGCCTCCTTTCTTGAGGGGCAGGAAGCGGCCGAGACCGGCGAGCTTGGCGCGAAACACCGGGGATTGCAGCAGGCACACGGCGAGGATGACGACGGCCTTGGGCACGGGCGCGATGTCGGCGCTGACGTTTCGCGCGTAAAGCGTGGTGCTGAGCGTCTGGATGAGGAGCGCGCCCACCAGCGAACCAGCGAGTTGGAAGCGTCCGCCGGTGAGCGCCGTGCCGCCCACGACGACGGCGAGGATGGCGTCGAGCTCAAGGTAGAGGCCGGCGTGGTTGGCATCGGCGCTCTTGATGTTGGCGGCGGCGACGAGGCCGGCCAGACCGGCGCAGAAACCGGCGAAGACGTAAGCGAGGAACTTCACGCGCTGCGCGGGCAGGCCGGTGAAGCGGCTGGCCGTTTCGTTATCGCCGACGGACTCGATGAAAAGCCCGAGCGCGGTGCCGCGCACGAGCCACGCGGTGAGCGCGAACATGACGAGCACGAGGGCGAGCGTGAAGGGCAGGCCGAAGAGCGTGCCGTTGCCGAGGAACACCAGCGAGGGCTGCTCGAAGTTGATGATCTGTCCGTCGGTGACGAGCTGGGCGATGCCACGGCCGGCGACCATGAGAATGAGCGTCGCGATGATCGGCTGGATGCGGAAAGCCGACACGAGCAGGCCGTTCCAGGCACCGGCGAGGAGCGCGACGCCGAGACCGCCGCCAATGGCCAGCGGCACGGAAACACCGGCGAGCTGCGCCATGACCGCGCCGGCGATGGCCATGATGGCGCCGACCGAGAGATCCACGCCGCCGGTGGCGATGACGAGCGTCATGCCGAGGGCGAGCAGCATGACCTTGGAACCCTGGTTAAGGATATCCACCAGCGTGCCGAAAAGACGTCCGTCGCGGATTTCGAGCCCGAAGAAACCGGGCGTGGCGAAGCGGTTGAACAAGAGGAGCAGCGCGAGCGCGAGCAACGGCCAGAGCAGGGGCCGGCGGCGGTTGATCCAGATAAGCGCCGCGAAGCCGCCCCAGATGAAAAGGTCGATGATCATGAGGAAGCGTGGCTGGCGATGGCCCGCATGATGGCCTGTCCGTTGAGATCGTGGCCGGAGAGTTCGGCGACCTTGGCGCGGTCGCGAAGGACGACGATGCGCTGGCTGTTGCGCGCAAGTTCATCGGTGTCGGCGCAGATGAAGACGATGGCGAGTCCCTCGTCGCGGAGCTTGGCAAGGAGGCGCTCGATGTCGGCCTGCGCGCCCACGTCGATGCCGCGCGTGGGTTCGTCGAGGATGAGCAGGCGGGGCTCGGTGGCCAGCCAGCGGGCGAGGATGACCTTCTGCTGGTTGCCGCCGGAGAGATTGCGAATGAGCTGATCGGGGCCGCTGGTCTTGATGCCGAGCGCCTTCGTGAACTCGGCGGTGAGGCGGTCCTGTTCCTGACGCGGGATTTTCTTCCAAAGGCCGCGGCGGGCCTGCAGCGCGATGATGAGATTTTCGCGGACGGTGAGGTTGGGCAGGATGGCCTGGGTCTTGCGATCCTCGGGAGTGAGGGCGAAACCGGCCTGCATGGCGGCATGCGGCGAACGGAAGTCCGAGGGGAGTCCGTCAAACCGGGCCTCGCCGGAATCGGCGCGGTCGAGGGCAAAGAGCAGGCGGGCGATTTGAGTGCGGCCCGAACCAAGCAGGCCGGCGAGGCCGAGGATCTCGCCACGGCGGACGTCGAGATCGAGCGGGCGCACCGCGTGACGGAGGCCGTAGCCGCGCACGCTGAGCAGCGGCTCGCCGGCGGGTTGCGCGGGTTTTTCGCGGTGATGGAGCGCTTCGACCTCGGTGACTGAACGGCCCATCATGTGGGCGACCAGTTGCAGGCGGGGAAGCTCGGCGGCGGGGTATTCGCCGACGAGTTTGCCGTTGCGCAGAACGGTGATGCGGTCGGCCAGCGCGTAAACCTGGTCGAGAAAGTGGGAGACGAAGATGATCGCCATGCCTTGGTCGCGCAGGCGGCGGACGACAGTGAAAAGCTGGGTGACTTCGCTTTCGTCGAGACTGGAGGTGGGTTCGTCCAAGATGAGCACGCGGGCCGAAATGTCGGTGGCGCGGGCAATGGCGACGAGTTGTTGAACGGCGATGGAGCAGTCGGAAAGCGTGCGATCAACGTCGAGTTCTAGGCCGAGCCGGGCGAGCGCGGCGCGCGCACGTACACGGGCGTCCCCCCAGCGGATAAAGCCGAAGCGGGTGCTTTGGCGACCGAGGCAGATATTTTCCGCGACGGAAATGTCGGGGATGAGATTTACTTCCTGATAAACGGTGCTGATGCCAGCCGCCTCGGCCTCGCGAGGGGAACGCGGATGCACGGCACGGCCATCGACGAAGGCCTCGCCGGCGTCACGCGGATGGACGCCGGTGAGAGCTTTGATGAGCGTGCTCTTACCCGCGCCATTCTCGCCCATGAGCGCGTGGATCTCACCGCCGCGCGCGGCAAAATCCACGCCGTCGAGGGCGACCACGCCGGGAAAGCGCTTGGTGAGTCCGCGACAGACCAGAATCGGATCGCTCATGGTGCGGGGAGACGGACGGGCGCCGGTGTGATTAGTATTTGCGGGTGGGCAGCGCGGCGGCGGCGGTGGACTGGTCGAACACGCCCTCCTCCACCGCGATGCGCTTGGGCACGGGCTGGCCGGCGGCGACTTTCTTGATGATGTCGAAGAGCTGGGAGCCGATCATGGGATTGCACTCGACGGTGCAGTTGAGCTTGCCCGTGACCATAGCCACAAAGGCGCCGCGCACGCCGTCGATGGAAACGATGATGATGTCGGTGCCGGGCTTGAGGCCGGCTTCCTCGATGGCCTGGATCGCGCCGAGGGCCATGTCGTCGTTGTGCGCGTAGAGCACGGTGATTTGTTTGCCCTCGGGTGACTTGAGGAACGTCTCCATGACCTCCTTGCCCTTGGCGCGGGTGAAGTCGCCGCTTTGGGACTTGATGATCTTCATGCCGGGCTGGGCGGCGATGGCCTCTTCGAAGCCTTTTTTACGGTCAACGGCCGGAGCGGAACCCGGGGTGCCGACGAGTTCGGCGATGACCGCCTTGCCCTTGGTTTTTTCGACGAGCCACTGGCCGGCGCGGCGGCCTTCCTCGACGAAGTCGGAGCCGATGAACGTGACGAACAGCGAAGGGTCGGAGACCTTGACCGCGCGGTCGGAGAGGACGACGGGGATGCCGGCGCGTTTGATTTCGCGCAGCACGGGCTCCCAGCCGGTTTCGACGACGGGCGAGAAGGCGATCACGTCCACATTCTGGGCGATGAACGAGCGCAGCGCCTTGATCTGGTTTTCCTGCTTCTGCTGGGCGTCGGCGAACTTGAGCTCGATGCCGCGCTTGGCGGCCTCGCTCTTGATCGAGTCGGTATTGGCGGTGCGCCAGGCGCTTTCCGCGCCGATCTGGGAGAAGCCGACCGTGAGTTTTTCAGCGGCAACGCATGGAACCGCGGCGGCAATCAACAGGGTGATGAGGTATTTATACATGGGGAAAAAGAGTCGTGGGTATGGAATCAATGCGGGGTCTGGGGTGGACGCGCATCCTTGGGCTAACCTTTCGGCCGGTAAACGCGTGTCTCACTTGACAGTAATGTCAAAGACCACCCTGCAACACAACCCACGGGGATTCTTACAGTCAGTGAAAACACCCCCTATGCCAACACCTCCCCTGCAGCCCGCGCCGGCTCAAGTTGAGCGACCGCTGGCGCTTGGTTCAACGGGTTCAGGCGAAAAGCGCATGCTCACGGCGCTGGAGGCGGAGGCGCATCCACAGGCTCCATGGTCGCCTCCAGGCCGATCGGCCCGAAGCCGTTCGCATAGGATGCATCGCCGGGGATGGCAGGCTTGCTGAGGTAAAGGTCACTGCCGTTGGCGGCGGTGATATGGAAGAGCGAAGGGTTGTCCGCACGCACAGTCAGCGACAACGAGCCGGCAAGATATCCGGAAGAGGTGCCGTAGGGTTTGGCATACAACCGGAATACGTTGTCGCCCCCCAGTAAAGCGGTGGCTGTCAGGCTCGCGCCATCCGGGGTTTTACCCGTTATCACGAGCGTTCCATCTGAGGTGATGGTGGCTTTGAAAGCGCCATCTCCATTGGGGTAATCGACCAGATCACCCAAGTTGACTGGGTGCCGCATGATCATCGTGTAGACATCGGCGGAAGCGGTGGCGGCGAGTTGGACGCCCTCACCCTCGCCTACCGCGCCGTCCGTGGTGGCGAGAGAGACGGAAAGTTTGTCGGCATCCGATACGGACAACGTAAGCAGATAATCGGGAACGTTGAGACTCCTGGCGCGCGCCACCCTGACCGTGGCGGCGGCCGGATCAAGGGGACCGCCGCGCTGCAGGCGGCCGCGCAACACGTAGACGGTCGGATCGCCGGTGACCAACCGCCCCGTGAAGGCGCCTCCGGAGGAGACATTGATCTCAACTTTGCCGACAGGCAAAGGCGCTGACGCGGATGTTGCATCAATCAAAGCCGCGAATTTTCCCGCCTTCACTGTCGCGGCCGCCTTGAACGAGGTCGAGGCATTCACCGTCTTGGCCGACTTAACGGCAGCCGCCACGACGACCACGCTCAGGCTGCGCACCGTGCTGCGCGTTTTGCCTGACTGGTTCCAATAGGTCATCTTGTAGGTGGTCACTTTTCCGGAAATCGTCCCGCTGATTTGTCCGGTCGCGGCATTCAGGGTCAAACCGACGGGGAATTTCGCAGCGAAGAAAGTGACGCCCGCCGGAAATTGAGAACCGCCGGTCAGGTCCCAGGAGACCGGATCGCCCAGATGCAACACCCCTGATACCAGGATGGCGGGCGGAGGCACGAGGACCGTGAGGACGGAGCTTTGAGAGGCAACGCCTTTGGGCAAACTCGAGTTGGTCACCAGAACGGTGTAGGTTCCGGCATCGGCGATTTGCACATTAGCGAGCGTCAGAACCGGACCGGTTTTTCCGGGCAGGATGACATTCTTCTTCTTCCACTGATAAGAGGGTGAAGGAAAGCCGGTCGCCTGCACCGACAAAGTCACGGTGCGTCCAATCATCGCCGTGGTGGCGGCAACCGGCTGGACGGTGATCTTCGGAACCGCAGGCACCGGATTGACCGTGAGCGTGGCCGCATTGGAACTCACTCCTAACGGCGCCTCGGAATTCGTAGCGGTTACCGTATACGATCCGGCGTTGCCAGACTGCACATTAGTCAATGAAAGCGTGGCGCCCGTCTGCCCCGGAAGCGCGACACTGTCCTTATACCACTGGAGCGTAGGCGTCGGCGTGCCGGTGATCACGACGATGAACGCGCCATTCGCCGCGGCGCTTACGGTCTGCGAGGACGGCTGCGTCGTGAACGCGGGCACTGTTTTCACGGTGAGCGTGGCGGCGTTGGAGGAAACACCGGACGGCGCCGCGGCGTTTACGGCCTTGACCGTGTAGGAGCCGGCGTTGGCGGACTGGACATTCGTCAACGAGAGCGTGGAGCCCGTCTGATTTGAAAGCGCGACGTTGTCTTTATACCACTGGAGAGTCGGCGTGGGCGTGCCGGTGGTCACGGCGGTGAACATGACGTTCGCCCCGGCGCTTACGGTCTGCGAGGACGGCTGCGTCGTGAACGCGGGGGCAACAGGCACCGGATTGACCGTGAGCGTCGCGGCATTGGAAGAGACGCCCGATGGAGCTGCGGAGTTGGTCGCCGTGACGGTGTAGGCGCCCGCGTCGCCAGCCTGGACGTTGGTAAGCGAGAGAGTGGTGCTCGTCTGACCGGAAAGCGCGACGTTGTCCTTATACCACTGGAGCGTAGGCGTCGGCGTGCCGGTCGCGGCCGAAGTGAAAGTGACGTTGGTGCCGACGGTCACCGTCTGCGAGGAAGGCTGCGTCGTGAAAACGGGCGCGGCGGACACACCTCCGGTGATGTTAACGATGCAGGTCACATGGGCGTTATTTCCGGTGCCTCCCACCGTATCGTAGGCGGTAAAGGTGAGGGTCTGGCTGACCGCCGCCGTCGGCGTGCCCGCCACGGTCACTTTGGTTATGCCATTAAAAAGATAACCGCCGGTGATCACCGTGCCGTTGGTCACACTCAGGCCTGCCGGGAATGTGCCCATGACCTTCCAGGCTTTGGACGTGCCGGGGGCACCGGAGACATTGAAAGAAAGACTGAAGGCCGCATTGGCCGCACCGCTGGCCGTGAAGGTGCTGTTGGCGGAACCGCTGGCCGGGGTGACGGTCGTCGGGCTGACCACGGTCGCGTTGAACGTGGTGGCGCCTGCCACCGAGTTGTAGGCGCCGAGGGCCGCGAGCGCGAAGACGGACTTGAGGACATCACCAGACTGAAGTCCGACGTTGTTGACGGTGCCGCCGGTCACCAGCCGCAACACCGGGGTGCGCTGCAACAACATCATCAGAACGGCGGCGGGGGCATGAAACCACCGCAGGCGGTAAAGTAACATGTGAAGATGCATGGGGAGTGAGCGGGATTAGGGAAACCAGACGATGAATGGGGAAAAGGCCGCGAGCAGCGAGCATTCGATCAATTGCAACCGCAACCGCTGCCGCCTACGCCGCGACCGCCGGACGAGGCCTCGCGGGAGAAATAAATATGCTCGCTCATCGCCGTGTGCAGCGAATCACGGTCGGGGCGCATGGTGTAATCGGCCAGCGTGGCGCGCTCCCAAGGCTGGACCCGGGTGAGCTTGGCGGACGAGCAGCCGCTGACGGCGCAAACAAGAAGCAGGGAGGGCAGGATGATGGCGGAGAATTTCATGGTTTTTCGTCGAGGAGTTTGATGATTTCGGCGCGCAGTTTCCGGCCATCGGCGTCACCGTGAAAACCGCTGTGCACGAGCCGGAGCACGCCGTGGCGGTCGAGCAGATAGCAGGTCGGCATGGCCGCCGGCTGCACGCTGGAGACCAGTTTCTGGTCGCCGTCGCGCACCGTCGTGAAGGTGGGCTTGAAGCGCTTCACGAAGTCTTCGTAGGGCCCTGCTTTTTCATCCACGCTTACGGCGATGAGGGTGAAGCCGCGCGGCGCCAACTCGGTTTGAAGCGCGTTGTAAAAGGGGAACGACGCCTTGCACGGAGAGCACCACGTCGCCCAGAAATCGATCAACACGACACGTCCTTCGCGCGCCGGGAGCGTGCCTCCGACGAATGAGGCCGCAAGTTCGGGAAACGGCGCGCCGACCTTGACCTCGGCACGGACGCTTGTCGCGCCTGCGACAAGGACGAGCAACCACGCCAACAGGGTTTTATTGGGATACCACATAATGAAAAAACCCTCTCGATTGATGAACCGTCTGATCAGTCACGATACGCGCTTCGGCGCCCATCATATCCGTCACCAGCCGCAGGCCGGCTTCCGGACCGAGAATGAAAATCGCGGTCGAAAGCACCCCCGCCTGAAGGCAGGTCGGCGCGACCACGGTGACTTGCCTGCAGCCGTTGGCCACAGGGCGGCCCGTGCGCGGATCCACAATGTGTCCGTAGCGATGTCCGCCCATGGTGAAGCCACGCAGGTAATCGCCGGAGCTGGCCACGCCGATGTTAGCCGCCGCCAGACTTCCCTTGCAGGCGCCGGCAGGGTTGGTCGGATCTTCTAGGCCGATGTGCCAGCCGGGTTTTCCGGGGGCGGTGCCGACCGCCATCAGATCGTGGCCGAAGTCCACCAGCACGCTTGTCATACCGTGCGCTTTCGCGAGGGTGGCGATCGCGTCCACCGCGTATTCCTTGCCCCACCCGCCGAAGTCCAGGGACATCCCCGGCTCCGGCAGACGCACCTTGCCGGGGGCGCGTTGCACCTTCGACCAGCCGACCAGGCGCAATGCGCGCGCGACCTCGTCGTGAGCCGGGATGCGCGGAGTAACGGCCTTGTAATCCCAGAGCCGCAGCACAGGCGTCGCGGTGACATCCATCACGCCCTGCGTCAGCAAATTCAGCGAGCCGCAGAAACCCAGCATGTTCTCCATCTCGGAATCGACCTCGACCCAGTCGCGGCCGGCGGCTGCGTTGATGCGGCTCACCAGGCTGTCGGGCCGGAACCGCGAGTATTTCGCCTCGAAGGCCTCGACCCATGCGATCGCCTGCTCTTCGAAGCGGCGGGCGGCGGCGTCACCCGCACACACATATTGCACCTCGCACACCGTTCCCAACGCCGACCAGCGGCACTTCCTCACGGACGCGGTTTGGCCGGCGGGAAGCTGCGAATTTAAAGGGGCGGCGCTCATATCCGGTTACCGGCTAAGCTTGAACCCAAACGTGAAAATATTGGCGTCAACGTAGGCGCTCGAAGGCGTCACGTTGTCCAGCCCCTGCATCATGTAGCGCTCATAGGCGACATCCAGCGAGCAGTGGTCGTTGATGATCCACGAAAGCTTCACCCCCAGATTGATCGTCTCCATCTTGGAAAGACGGTAATCTGACGAATAGAACGGCCCGTAACCCGTGCCGGTTTCCCCGCTGGGGACGGTCGAGGTGACAATGCCGGCCTTATCGAGGTTGTAGTAATAAAAATCCGCCTGCGACTGAACGTAGTAGCGGGCGATCGGCTCCACCGTGAAATGCGTCCCGAGACGCTGAATCCACTTCAGCTCAACGGTGTGGCTGGTGATGCCGAAACTGTCGCTGTAAAACCGATACGAGGCATCAAGGGCGCCATCAAGTTTCTCGAAATGCCGGTTGGTGCCGAGAAACACGCTGACCTTGTCCTTCTCGGTCGGCCGGTTTTCGGGCAGGGTGTAGTAGGTGCCCGGATCGAGATTCCACATCGTGGTGGAGACGATCTTGTAGGGGTCGCTCATGAAGCCGGTGGAGTGCCCGTAGCTCACGTTGGCCGTGACAGACATCTCCGGTGAAACCAACTGGGTGACGCCAAGGATCAGGTCGTCGCCGGTCTTGAAGCGGTGATTCGTCCAGCCGAGTTTGGATTCCATGATGGTGTCGTCGGCATGGCCCCAGCCGACGAGCAGCAGCGTGTTCTTCTCGTTGAAATTCGTGAGCGTGTTGAGCGAGTAGCCGTTGGACACGTAATCGCTTTCGCGGCTGTTCCCGAAGCTCGCGGCCACATTCACCCGCGGAAATTGATAGGCGAGATTGGTGTCCCAGGCTTTGCGCCTATCCTCCATGTGGGCATCCTTATAGCCTGGATGCGTGGGGAGTTCTCCGGTGGGGGTCGCGCCGGCGATCGAGTCGATCAGGCCCATCACCTTCAAATGCGCGTCGGGCGTGATGTCCGTCTCGGCCAGCGCATACTGGGAATCCACACGGATGCGATTGTTGGCTTCCTGCCATGACTGGGCCTTGACCGTCAGGCTGTCCTCCGCGTGGGCGGTGCGCAATTGGAGCAGGCTGGCGAGGGCGCCGAGGAACCAAAAGGCACCTTGGTGCGTGTTCCGGCGGAGGGTTTTATTTGAGGCACGCGCAGGGGACGCGGGTTTTGACGGAGTCATGGGAGGATGAAAGCAAGTCACGGGCGAGGTTACGGGATGAACATGAACACAGGATTAAAATCACATTAAAACCTCTTCACAAAATTTATTTGGTAGTCTGCAGGACACCGATAATTTTCGCGAGCGAAACCACGGACGGGGAGTGCCGATGATCGAACCATGCCCGTTGCGCGGATTCATGGCGCGGTGGACAAACCTAAATAAATCAAAAAGCTGCAATCAAAGCTTGGGGACGGGCCAGCCGGCGGGTTTATTGCGCCAGCCGCTTTCTTTAAGCCTCTTCCAACGCGCGTTCATGCCCCTCCCCTTCTTCACCAAATCCGGAAACACGATCCTGGACCGTTGCCAGAAGGATGCCGCCACCAAGATGCGGCTGAAATATGCCCCCTACTATCACGCGATGGAGCAGCAGAGCGGCACCAGCGTGAAGCT
>Ga0123337_10001514_pt1 | contig 29427 bp, 35 predicted proteins | sample frozenSSSSmetaG_FD_89792 | JGI IMG/M metagenome (GOLD analysis project Ga0123337, IMG submission 89792) | Glacier valley bacterial and archeal communities from Borup Fiord, Nunavut, Canada, to study Microbial Dark Matter (Phase II) -... | ecosystem: Environmental > Aquatic > Freshwater > Ice >...
CACCCGGGGATTCTCAGTTTGGAGAATTCATGAGAATCTCCATGCGCATGCATGGAAGATTCTATGCATTCACACAGGCCTTTGAGCCTTTGTTTTAGGCTCTCTATATTATGAGAGGCCTGCCTCTAGATTAGATAGTTTTACAATCAATCAATTCAATCACATTTATCATTCATTTCTACAACAACCACATTCTTCAAATCAGGACTAATAGACTTGCCATGGATATCGTTTCTGCATTTGCCGACTGTTAAGAGGTATTCTTGGCTACCGTGGGAGTACAGTCGTTGGCCACTTCACCTGGACTAGATGGGCCCTGGCGATTGAGATGAGTGCTGAGTATTTTGGCCAGACCCTCTCAACGAATGGCGCCTTATGCAAATCCCCCATGGCCCCCTGATTCAAAGGTGGCTGTTAGAGGTCAAGCTGATAGACATAAATCACCATAGTAACAGCACACTGTGATCCACCTGGAGTGGTCAGTGACTGTGTGCAAACTTGTTCCCGTCCTAAGAAATCCAGACCGCCAGGCACAAAATCACGAGAGGTATAGGTTTATTGCAAGTCAAATGCTTTCATTGAAACAAGAGTACCCTGAATGAGAGCAGAGATGCCGTAAACCTAAAGGTACTAGCGGTGATTTGTGGCCTGAGCCGCAGACTTTAGAACCGCTGAGTCTCATAATTTGATTTCGCACTAAAGCTCTCAATATCTCATGCCATACAAAAAGCTTCTGGAAAAAAAAAGCAGATATGTGCCTTATTAGGAAGATCCACTTCAAAGAATGATCAATAACGTGCTATTGCGGGACGTGAAATGCCGAAGAGTATATGCCAGAGAGTCGAAAGGTGATCTTGAGGCGATTGACCGTTAGAGGTCGTGAGAGATGCAGGCTCGACGTTGGAATAATATCAAAACAGAGACCAAAACGGCAAAGTCTTCTTGGACTCATGGATCTTGACGTGGGCCTGAAAACCAAAGTTAGCCTGATGCGAATATGTTTTGTTTGTTGAAATCATAGAGCGTCATCTTACCTTGAACCATCTATTCGCCCTTCAATCTGCACAAGCTCTTCAAACTAGTAAGCCTCAGTCTTGTCGACTCCTGAGTGGCTGCCTGAAATCAAAAGTCAGTCTGGTTTTCACGATTTTTCCCAGGATTCAAATATTTACATTGATAACCCGTGCAATCACAGCCCCATTTGTTACCCCAGATAACCCAGTACGGAGGAAAGACCTTCAGCGTCGGATACTGCTCAGTCCACTCGAAGTGCAAACGAAGGTCACCCCGATCGCCACGCGCATAACCAACAACCGAGAGGTCATGAGCAATCCAGGCATGGTGGCCGGGGATACAATTCATCCAAATTGGATCTTGGTTGCCAATGACGGTTCTGTCGATGCTGCAGACCTCAACGCCATTGTCGACCATGTGCAGATTCTTGATTACGGTCTTGTCCCAGTCGAGAGTGGCCCAAAACTTGAGACAGGCGTTGGAGAAGCTGATGAAGAAGGCAAAAAGGATAATTACGGTAGCTGCGAGCTTCATATTGACTGAAGCGATTGAGTCTTCTGCGGAGAGAACGTCAATGTTGAAGAGAAGTGGCAGGATCTGAGGTCTAATTCAAGTCAGCAATAGTTATCAAGAGGCAAGGTTTTTACTCATAGAGATCAAACCTGAGTTTATTGTTGAGTGAGATGATGTTCACAGAAAAAGGTCTGCCGTGTTGTGCTGACGGCGTTGAGGTCGAAAACGAGTCCACAATTCAAAATCGAAGGCAGGGAACTAAGAGCGAAGCTTTGTTGAAGTCAGTAACTTATCAAGAAGAGAAATTCCGTGGGAGAACTTACATTTTCACGGTGCGCTCTGAACTTTGTTGTTGTTGTTGAAAGAGATGAAGTTCGCAGAAGAAGAAAATTGAGAGAAGGTGAGTATTTATACCTCTTAATTTGGCAAGCCAGCTCCTAAGTGAAATTCATCAGTCAGACAAAATTAGGACGCGATCACGCACAAATCTCACAAATTGATTCTTTTCAACTAATATTGCAAGTCGTGAAAGGTTGAGAGGGTTTTTTTTAAGAAGGATAATAGACAAGAGCAGGGTTATGATTTAGGAGATTTGAGTTTGAAGTGATTTCAATACAACAAGTATCTGGGATTCTATTCTCATATCTTACGGCGTCATTCCCAGATCTCTTATTATACCAATACTGGCAGGATTTAGAAGATTTGAGGTTGAAGTGATTTCAATTCAGCAAGCTATCTGGGATTCTATTCTCATATCTCATGGGTCATTCCTGAATCTCTTATTATACCAATACTGGCAATAGCCACCATGGATGCAGCCTGACAAATAGAAAATGAAAGGCGGTTTCTGTGAGTATGTGAAAATTTCAAGCATTGAAGCTTGTCCTCCCAAAAAAACTCATGACCACGAACTCAATCAAGTACTGAACTCAGATCGCAAACCACTTAGAGCCTATCACAGCATTAGTCACACTCATTCTCCTTACTTTTTCTCCAACACAACATCACTTACACTTAAATGCATCACACCTGCACCCATAGTTGTTTGCCCACCAATCCTGCGTCGTCCAATGGTAATCGATGTTGTATGCAAACCTAAGCTCCTCCCCTCTTCGATTCCAAACCACGGCGTTATTATCCTTGAAGATATACGCAGTCTGGCCATCAATGCAGTTAAGTGGCAGAGGCTTGGAGTCGATCGTGCCATGCGCGGTGCAGACTTCGACGCCGTTGTCGATCAGGTGGGCTTCGAAGGAGTTGCTGAGCCATTTGCTGGGCCATCTGTAGGTAGCCCAAAAGACGAGACAGGCTTGGGCTTGAGCGATAAAAGCGACGAGAATGAGCAGAAGGAACTTCATATTTTCTGAATTCTTTGGATTTTTGACGGGTATAAATTGTGGCTGTTGACGGTGGAGGGTTGGAGATCGTGAGCGGTTGAAATGTCGGATGGACTGTATGAAAGTTAATGAAGGTCTATGGTTTGACCAACGGAAGATCATATGTTGAGATATTAGGCGCTGTAGAATTGGCACTTACTTTTATGTTGGCTGGGGCAGTGATAGTCAAGTATTGGACAGATTGGATAGAAGTCAATGACGATCGATCTATGGAAAAGAGCCAAAAGCAAGAGTGGATGCCGAAGTTATGCACTGCGGAGTTGATGCGTCTTTCCGTGCTTGGACGAAAGATTGATGAAGTTGGAGCAAGAAATTCTAAGAGTAAGAACAAGATATTTATAGCTTGAGACGGATGCGTTGTGGTGAATCACAGAATTACAGGCAGTTTAGGTGAATTCAACAAGACAAAAATATATTCACTTATGGAAGTACGTCACAAGTTCAGCAGCGCAACGAGTGAAGATGGTGAGGCAGTTTTCATTTATATGTAGAAGCAAGTGCTGGATGCTATCAATGAGGATATGATCCATGGCTTTCCTGAATTTGACAGTCTCATAATATTCAACCAACCTACCATTTCCTTTGCTTTTCCCTCAGATGCCGTCCACAACACTCCCAATCCATTGCATATTCCTTCTCCTTCTGCATTCTCATCACCGCTTGTTGCTTCGCCCAGCGTTTCCCACTCTCGTTCCACGCTCTCTCCTTCTCATCTCTCTTCCACCACCACTCGTCACCCCTCTGCCAACTGAGATATGCTATGCCAACTTAATCCACCAAAACAGAAATTCCAGAATCCAACCTCCAATCTTCCATATTTTTCCGTAGTCCCAGATTACTTGAAGCATCCCAGCAATCTGTCCGCATTTGCGCGTGCACCATGAGAGCCAGCCGCACGGCCCGTCCTGGGGGGTAAATTCGGAGGGAAGACTGAGCACCCAAGCCTGAATGCTCCTGCCGGTTTGCTGCGCCCTGAGGGACCTTCGACGGTGCTTTTCGATGGAATGGAAGTGCTGTTGGCAATCGTCGCACCAGTCGTAGAGATGTCCGCGAGGGTAGGTGCATGTGTAGCAGGCTGCTGGATTCGGCCTAGAGACTGGAGATGTGAGAGGTTTGGGGATGGTAGTAGATGTCGACTTTTGAACTTCGGTTTGAGAAGGCGGGGTGCTGAATGAGGTGCTCACGGTAATTGAAGGACGGAGACGTGAGGAAGGATTGTGGGTGTATGTCCTGCCTGAACGGAGGGAATGAATGGTATTGTCATGATGATGCATCTTGAAGCTTAGAGGGCGTAGCTCTTTTGTTTGATGATTGAACTCTCTTTGACTCAGTGATGATATGCTCTCTGCAGTCTTATCTGATCCATTGGTTTATCAGTATCAGCTTCAGTGAAAATTGTGAGAATTTAAAGATTCAGATGAGAATTTCATAGAAAGGCACTCTTCATACGATGCTACTAAAAAAAGAGGACAATGGGACAGAAAATAGGCATTCTTTGCATTGTGAACAGACAATGGATTGGTACAATGCTGGAACAAAGACAAGAGTCCTCAATAGCCCAATATTTTTTATTCGCCCACTATAGCAAAGCATATTACTCTTTCACAGTATGTATTTTGATGAAACCCAGACAAATCACATATGCTGCTATGCACATCTATATTAGACAAGACATCATTTTGAAGACCAGTTTTAATTTTTGACATTTAGCTATCTACCTGGATGGAGGCCAGCTCTAAACTGGTTTTACCCTCATTCCTCTTCCACAAATGAAAGACACGCATCCAACTTCCCAATCATCTCCTGCGCCTCCAAAATCAACGTCTTCCTCTTCTGCTTCAATGTCTCAAGGTCGAGTACCAGTCCATCAACTAAGAGAATAAGCTTCATAAGCAGCTCCGTCAGACGGAAGTGCTCTGCGCGACGCTCGTCGTCGGTTTTCCCTGAGGCATCGGCGATGAAGCGCTCGCATTGAGGCGTGATGATCTGGTGGAATCTGCGGTGCGAGGCGTTGAGCTCGTCAGTGGGAGTGCGCCATGGCATCGACATGGTGAGGGGGATGGGAGTTTGCTGTGGGTTAAGTGGTGTGGATATGTGGTATTGAAAGATTTTGGGGCCTGTTCGTTAAGTGATTTGAGATTTGGTCCGATGAGAGAGGGCGAAGGATGGGATGCTTTATATCCTGTCTGAATAGGCGATAGGTGTTAACTTGTGATTGTTTCCAAACAGAAGAGATATTCGGATTCGTGGTGGACGTGTACTCACAGACGCCCTGCTCATATGAAGCGAACAATGCCCTTTATCCCGCCCTTTCCATATCTGAACAAAGAAAGTGCCCATCCATGCCAGACCAAGACAAGGTCTCCCATCGTGATCAAGTCCTCCACAAAGACATATCCAACTTGCAGCACGTGAGGCGATCATCTCAAACGTCCCCCAATCCCCCATTCTGATTCTCTTCCTCTTCCTTCCTGGCGCCCCAAAACCCCCTACCATAGCTAATCAAAATCTCTTCGCCCTTCTTAATCCCTTTATTCTTCCCTGCCTTCCCAGCCGCAAGTACCCAAACCCCCATGGCCTTCTCTCCTCTCCTTCCATCCCAGACCTCCTTAAACTCCGCATTGGGACCCGTCTTTCCTGGGACGCCCCTGTAATCATTCACAAACCGGGCTTCATTCCCAGCTCTGCTCGCATCAACTGCCACCCCGGACTCTCTGTCGATACTGAGATCGTAATCTGATTCTTCATGTCCCGCCTCCGCTCCGTGGATCTCCCCCATGTAGCACAAGATGAACGATCCAGCGGACAAGTCTTTCGCGGCAAAAAGTCCGCTCTGTCCATAAGCCGGGTGTGCCCGGTCAGTGACGGGCATTATCTTAACCAACGGACAAGGACCCAGAGGTGTGAAAATGGGAACGGGAGGAGAAGAGGCGGGAGCACTCCGGAGAGTGCTCAGTTGAGATGAGGTGAGATGCCGCGAGTAGAGAGGGATGCGGAGGTAGGGGAGAGCAGCGGGCCAGTTTTTGGGAAGCGAGGACTTAGAGGACATGGTTGGTTCATGAAGATGATGGCAATGTGGGAGTTGATTGACATGCTGGAAGTGAGAGGCGACGTTGGGAATTACGCGTTGCGCGCTTAGACTTCAGACGCCGTAGACGCGAAAATATTCAGATTTTAGCGCGATTGGGTGTTTCATGTGCGAATAATGCCTGATAAGTTTATGGTGAATTATGAACATCAAAGATATATCCCACATGCTTATAGCAACCAAGTCAAAAGAGAAATCATATATTAATCATGCCAGAGAACTATTGACGCAGATTCTACAGTTAAATAGTTTAAATTGGTATATCGTAAAAGCATCCAACTGTCTCAAAACGCTCTCAAAACGCCCGCGATTGTGCCTGCCACGCAATATTTTGATGCACTGCTTGGAATCCGGCAGCCATACGACCCAAGCACCCATCAATCATGTAACAGCCCGCATCTTGCTGACAATGGCTATTCAATACGCTCATAAAACAAGAGATACGACCTGCTATCCTGGGTATCTCCCGCATTGACACGAGTCACATCAGTATCATTGTACTCGTACCACTGATTGTTCTTCTTGTCCCGCACTAGAGTAAAAAAATGCCCCTCCTTCAGCGTTTCACCGCGATGTTGCACCACCGCATAGCATCGGTAATGCGTAATTGATCTTCCCTCATGTTTCTGCGTCTCTGTATCCGGGCGCTTAAAGACATAGGGAGCCATGTCTAGATCGTCCAAAGGGAAACGGACTAGCGAGTTGTTCTTCTTTCCGCCTGTATCGGCGAAGGCATGGCGAACAAGGTGGATGACCAGAGTATCGGGAAGGCGCGTGATCATCTCTGTTACCAACCGACCTGTTGTGATGCCCTTCCCCGCCCAGCATTTGTCGCACTTCACACCTTCCAGGGCCTCGATGACCCGGCCATCACTGGCATACTGCCGGCGAAGAAGGTCGTCAAGAGTGTATGCCTGATTCCTAGGCATATTCAGGCTCAGGTAGTGGGTGATGTTGCTGTGGTTGGTCGTCACCAGTTTGCAACCCCGACAGGTATTGATCGTCATGGTGCTTAAAGTGAATTTTTCGGTAATAGGGGATCGATGTGTGGAGCAATACCGCAGCCAATAAAACTTGATCCTGGCATTATAGCTTTGTTCCTGGACCTGCAATTCTTGCAGTGTTGTCAACGCCGGAGGTACAGCCTTGTCACGAGCCTGATTTGTTTCATCCTCGATTACATCGATCAAGAAATTAAAGAATTCTTGGGCATCTTGTTGCTTTGAAGCGGCTCCAAATGTATTACTAGCATCTGGCTGGCCGCGACTACAAATCCGATAAATGTAGTTCTACTCCATGTCAGTTATCTACATGACTTCGCGATAGGGGATACATACCCTGAGGGTTTGTGGTTTAACATAATTATACTGGCCACTCCAGAGATGACGCATCAAGACCGCCAAATTTCTGACCATTAATTGTGGTGGATCACTCATTTCTCCTTTCTTTCTAGGAGGTGGCCCTGCTCGGTCAAATGAACCATCCAAAAGATACGTTGCAAACCATGTGGTTGCACTGAGAGCTTGTATTACAGCGTTCATATAACAAGTCTGGCCAAAGTTCGTCAGGCCAGTTCTACCATGTGGAGAGATTGGGTGAGAGATTGAATCCACTGCAACCTTGGGTAAATTCCAACCAGATCGCGGAGTGCTTGGCTCGTCACCACCTCCCGCGCCTTGTGAAGAAGGTCGATACCTTGGTCTGACGGCTGCGAGTTGGGGACGAGCCGGCGCTTTATACTCATAGGAGCTTAGTTCAGCAGCGTGTGTGGCCACATAGTTGGACTCGTCTGTCATACTATTTACGGGCAGTCTTTTCATCACCGGTCCTTGATCACGCTTTTCGAAAGTCTCAATATCAGGGAAACGACCAAGAAACTCATCGCTAGATTCCAGAAGTTTTGTTTCCCATTGACTTTCCTCATCTTGAGTAAGGGGCCTTGATTGATACGATTTATCCTGATCGGAAGCACTCAATAGTGACTTCCCGTAAACAGTTCCGGTTTGTTGTCCAGGGATGACCTGAGCCGTGACGGTTTGCAAAGTGTTCGAAGTAGCCAGAGAACCTGGACCCATCAATTGTACCCAGGCATCCAATCCACCCACCAATAACTTGGGTGGACACTTCAGTTGTTTGCCATAATCATAATCCAAGATAGCTTTGCTGAAATCACGCAATGGAATTTCTTCAACATTGCTCGTTGCATCAGCATACAGATTTGACCGAGACGATTGATCGTAATAAACGACAAAGTCATAATTTTGACGCCTTCGAAATAGATCCAATTCAGCATCAGGAGAGACAACAAGTCTTTCTTCGAGTTGATTTGCAGACATGTTTTCGGATAATCCTATCGGCTCCACACATATAATGGATTGCGACATGATATGCCCACTATCGAAATCGGCACGTGAACGAATATCCACAAATAGTATGCGATATTGCTTCATATACTTGACGAGATCATTTGCCCTGATGCTAGTCGCATTGCGAACGTCCTTGTCTAAAGATGGGTTCGATGGAAGGACGCTGTTTGGTTTCTTGTGGACGGCTTTGGGGCCGATCGACGCCGCAGCGCTCAACGACAGAGGCCTCTTCGCCATATCGCTCAAGCTTGTACGAAAAGCAGGCCGTGGAGGTGCTATGTTTCGGGTATCAAGATTTGTACGGTCTGGACTGTAGATTGCGTCCGGTGCACGTGGCATATCAGGAATCTGGACGTCCAATGGTATTTTGTCGGGCCGTGGAGGTCCTGAGGGAGGTTTTGGCATATGCCGAGGACCAGAAGGCTTTGCTTGCGACTTATTTGATGGAATAAAGTCTGCTGGATCTGGCATAGACAGAGGGTGGCTATTCGGATATGGATCCAAGCGATGAACTGACCTTTGCGGCTGTATTATACGCAGTCGTGCAAAGCGACTTTCAAGGTCTTCGTTGGGAGGACTGAAAATCCGACTAACTTGCTCGCTCTGCGATCGTTGATGATTTATGATTGATTTTCCGATGAGAGTAATTGGCTTTGGTTGAACAACCGGCTTTGTTCGAATGATAGTCCCATTATCAATGCCACCGGATGGGGAATGGGGCATGTCAACACGGCCATTTTGAACAAAGGCGACTCGTAAAGAATCCTGATCTTGGTTATTCGTTCCATTCGACGCCACATCGAGAGAGAAAGGCTTTACACCACTTTCGGCATTATTTGCTTTTATGGCAGTTTTGACGTCTTCGAAGCGCGCATATTGGGAAGAGATCCTCTTCTGTAACCCGCCGTATAAACGATGAAGTTCCCCACGATCTGCCTTCAAGTCGGGATATTCTTTGTGCCTTGGTATGATATCGACAACAAGAATGGATGCCTTCATGTAATCTTGCAAAGCTAGGTCCGGTCGGCGAAAATCGATATGGGTATCAGCTTGCTTGGAGTATGACTCGGCATCGAGGAGCAGCCGTCGTATTGGCGCATGTATATTGACTTCTGGTTTCGCCTTTAAAAGATCGTCGATATGCTGAAATACTCGCGCCGATGGTTTCCTCCCTGAATCTCCACCTCCATTGTATCCATTTGCATCCAGCTTGCCTCCTTGTGGAGAGGGCCCTGTGCCATACATAGAAAATGGCCGGCTGGGCGGAGGACCCAAGGTCGCACCCGTGCTCATTTTTAATTATCTCATGAGTTGTATTATCCACGACGCATATTGTACTGAAATGTGGCAGGCTTGTTACTATAGCTGATGTCGTGCGTAGAAAGAGTTGATTGCTGCCGCCGCTTTCGCTTCTTTGTGGGGTATCGCCTCGATCTCGATGTGCTTGCTAAGTTGCGAAGAAGCGCTCGTCGTCTACGACTCTCGTAAGCCATGTACTTGAAAGGTCAAGGACTTTGTCGTCGAAACAAATAATGGATACCATATCATTAACTGGGAGCTTACTCGACTGTGTCTGGATTCACTTTTTCGTATTACGGTACGCCACAGCTGTGGTTGTCCTCGGTCGGGGACCCGCGTCTGCGTGCCTTCGGAATAGCCGCGCGGAGATGAGGTGAGCTAGCTTGGCCACTTGGACCAGGAACATCCAGGTACCGTGAACGGCACGTGCACGTGCACTGCAACTGTTGTCCATCACTGAATCGTTCCATCACACCTGTCTTTGAGTATCCACGATAGAGTCGAGTACTTGCTTATAGCATGAAGTGAATGATATAAGCATGAATCCCACTGCAGATTGGGAGAAGGTGGGGGATAGATACTATCGCAAGATACAGGTCTATACGGCTGTGTTTGACCAAGATCTCGAACTTGAAAACCACATTCTGACAGGAGCACCTTATGGAGGTGCTATTGGTATGTTCTTTGTTCTTTTCTATAATGTTCATTCTCACAGTCTGCTTTCAAATTGTTGTTTTGTAAATGTGTACTCTGGTATATCTCCTTGCTATGGTCCTGGTCCGTTCCTCAACAACCTGGAGAGATCCGTAAAGCATCCCTTCATAACCGCGGGCTGACTCCGACCATAGCATTGTACCGAGATGAAACAAAACTTCATACATTCCGTGGTAGTCAAGCTTCAAAATCAAGTATTGATATCTACAGCTGTGCTGGCAAGCTGATACGGTGTATCAACTGGGACAAGGGATCAATCAAAGGTCTTGGATGGTCTGAAGACGAGAAATTATTGGTAGTCACCCAAGACGGAACAGTACGCTGTTATTATGACTTACAAGGCGATTTCACGCAATTTTCACTCGGCCATGGAGCTGAAGAATTTGGTGTGGTAGCGTGCCGGTATGTGTTCCGTTCAATGCCGTCGACAAGAACTAAATTTGGACAGCTTCTACTCCACTGGTTTCGTCGCCCTACTATCAAATAACCATTTGGTTTCTGTTTCACGATATGAGGAGCCAAGACCGAAATTACTAGCCATTCCACCTGATGGCCAGGTTCACTCATGGACGCTGATACCACCAGCATATACCCTGTCCCGCTCAGTTGAAGTATTGCTGGCAATGGGAGAGACAATATACGTTGTCGATGCTACTGAATCTGAGGACCGAATGCTTGATACTGGGCCATTCACTCATATCAGTGTTTCCCCCAATGGAAAGTTTGCGGCCTTATACACCGAAACAGGCAAGGCATATGTGATTACCAGCGATTTCCAAAATCGATTAAGTGAGCATGATTCGAAAGCAAAGACGCTGCCAAAAGACCTTCAATGGTGTGGAAATGATGGTGTGGTAATAGCTTGGGAAGATGAAGTGCATCTCATCGGGCCAAATGGCTCTTCTGCAAAGTTCTTCTACGACGGCCGAGTGCATGTCGTCGCTGGTATGTATAAACTTCTCAGATTATGCAACTTGGAAGCTTATTGTCAACTTCAGACCATGACGGTGTTCGACTCATCACCAACGATGTCTGCGATTTCCTCCAAAAAGTGCCAGAAGTTACTGATGAGGTTTTTCGGTTTGGGACTGTTTCTCCTGCTTCGATTCTATTAGACGCTGTTGAGCAGCTAGAGAATCAATCACCAAAGGCCGACGATAATATACAGTTAATAAAGCCTAATCTTGTAGAAGCCGTCGATACATGCGTAAGAATCACCGAGCTTACACTAATTGTCTTTACTAATCTGTCTCACAGGTCAAAGCTGCAGGTCATGAGTTCAGCATCCACTGGCAAAAGCAACTTCTGCGCGCCGCATCCTTTGGCAAATCGGTTCTAGACATTTACAATTCCGATGAATTCGTCGATATGTGCGAGACTCTTCGTGTCCTCAATGCCGTTCGGTTCTATTCCGTTGGCCTTCCCTTATCTTTTGAGCAATTTCTCCGTCTCACGCCAGAGAAGCTCATTGAACGCCTCATCAATCGCAAAGAACATCTGCTGGCATTACGCATCTCTTCATATCTTCGTCTTCCTACCGATCGGATCTATGTTCACTGGGCTAGCCAAAAGGTCCGTGTGTCCTCTGAAGATGAAGCCACCATCTGCCGTCTCATCGTGGAAAAGCTTGCCAATAAGCGTGGCATCTCCTTTGAAGAAATTGCGCGTGCAGCTTATGATGAGGGCCGTGGACATCTGGCTACCGAGCTCTTAAACTATGAGCCACGTGCTGGAAAGCAAGTCCCTCTTCTTCTGAGTATGGAAGAGGACGAGATTGCACTCGATAAGGCTATTGAAAGTGGTGATTCCGACCTGATATTTTTCGTCCTCTTTCAACTTAAGAAGAAACTTCCTTTGGCCTCCTTCTTTCGTGTCATCAGCTCTCGGCCTACCGCTACGGCACTAACCGAGAGTTCTGCGCAAGAAGACGACACAGAGTTGCTCAAGGATCTCTATTATCAAGATGACCGCCGGAGCGATGGTGCACATGTCTTTGTCCGTGATGCGCTATCTCAGCGCGATGCGCGAGGAGCATCTGACAAGCTCGCTCTGGCGGCGAAATTACTGAGCGACTCCAAAGACACAGCGTTCGAGCTCAAGGCCCTCCAGGAGGCACAGACTCTCTTGAAGATGCAGGAGGCGTTTGATCGCGATCTCGAGGAGACTTATACTGGGCTATCGGTTAACAAGACGCTCTTTCGACTGCTCAGGGCAGGTTATGCAGGTAGAGCGAAGAAAGTGCAGAGCGAATTTAAAGTCAGCGAGAAGACATTTTGGTGGATAAGGCTGCGAGCACATATTGCATCTCGGGCGTGGTCAGAGATCGAGACGCTCTCCAGCAGTCGCAGATCACCGATCGGATGGACGCCATTTTTTAATGCGCTGCTATCAGCGGGCAATCCTAAACTGGCGGCTGTCTTTATTCCCAAGTGTACGGGAGTTAGTAGTGCTGAGCGAGTGGAGATGTGGACGAAATGTGGGATGATCAAGCAGGCTGCGGAGGAGGCGGCCAAGGCGAGGGATTTGAAGGCATTGGAGGAGTTGAGAGGCAAGGCAAGTAGACCGGGCGATGCTACGGAAGTAGAACGCCTGATTTCGCAGCTGAAGAGATAGCTTTCAGTCGCGTATCTATGTCCCCTCCATTTACGGCGTTTGAGACCGCTCTATGACCATGGACTTAGTAAGCTTGATTCTTCAGACTCTACAAAGTTTTTCGATGCTATGGGGCCATGCTGTTGGTAGATTCATGCGTTTTCAGTGACATGCCAAGGGTCTCACCCGTCACATCTTAGCCTTGAAGGCTGGGCATGTGCCGTTTGCGGGCTGGAGAGCGGGAGTATGTACATAACACTGAATTCGCTACGGAGCCCCATGCGCAAAAGTATATTCCGAGTATCGCACAACGAAACGGGTACAGGAACGTCTTGAGATCTCACCATATTATTGAACATGCCGGATATGAAACATATTATACTGAGATTCATTTACCGTGGACCGACAAGGCTGTGAGGAGCACTCAGAACGGTATCGATGCACGGGCGCTAGGATTGCCAGGGTTGCCAGGCTCGTTGATGCTGTTCCCAGCCACGGCCCACTCCAGCATGAAAGTAGCATAATGCGCACGCATCTGGGCTCATATTATTTCCTCGGCCTGTGTCTTTTCTATTTCTTAATACTTCGTAATCTGAAGTACATATCTCGAAACCTCTTTGAGATTGTTGTAGAGAGCATCGTTATTCAGCTTATTGCTGCCGAAAGCATCCACACACACGCCAAACTCACCCCTCAGCTACTCACTCACAACACCTTCAACCAACATCCAGCCACAATCGCTCCATGTCGTTGTGAACTGCTGAACCCCTCAACAGAGCGAGCCTCACCGTGATATCGAACCTTTGGAGTCTTCCAGCGACACATTTGTTCTCGGACGGCTCTTGATTCCGCTCCACGTTTTTTGATCCTCCTCCGTACTGTGAAGCCTGTTAAGCTTTATCCCCGGAAGGTTAATACCGTATTGTACATGCAGTCAACCGTTCGGCAAGCACCAGCTATGTTCACCCATGCGACACCCTCATCACCAACTCTGGCAACGACGACCTCTCCGGCCTCTCCACTCTCACCATCGCGTCCTAGTCGCCTGAGAGGCCTCAGTTATCTGCGAAACTATACTCACAGCCTTCATTCCCATTCTCGAGATAACAGCACATCCTCGACGTCGCCCTCGGCAAGGCACTCTTGGACTCGAGCCACGAGCTATCTATCTACATCACCACCTACAGCAAGCCCGGGTTTCGAGTCGCCCTTGACTGCAGCAGTTACTGCAAGTCCTCATCCATCTCCAACGCTCCAGAGGTCTACAACGGCACAGTCGACAAACAACACTACATCACACGACACCTCACCGTCGACAAGTGGCTGGCTTCCAACGGTCGGCGGTCACAGCGGGGCCTCATCTTCCGCGCTCCTGTCGAATCCCAGCGTCATACCCGAAAACTCCGTCGTGGGTCGAGCACGTTCCGCCAGTGCTGCAGTTCGAGAGGCAGGCTCCGATATCTCAGAGATGAATGGCGGTACCAACCCACAGCTTTACGACTCTCCTCCGCCCTCCGCTCCTGCCCTTGGTCCAGAAAGCAGACCTACCATACGTTTTTCACAGCATCAAGATGCTCGTGCCCCGCGACCTTCGTTGACCTTTAGCCCGATGGGCCGAACACTACCTACTGGGAAGGAGATCATACGAGTTGGACGATACTCGGAGAGAGAGACGCAGCCAAACCAGCCTGCAAATCTATCGACTGCTGCGCCTGTTGGGTTCAAATCGAAGGTCGTTAGTAGGCGGCACTGCGAGTTCTGGACGCAAGATGGTGTTTGGTATGTAAAAGATGTGAAGAGCTCATCTGGTACATTCTTAAATCATGTACGACTGAGTTCGCCTGGCACGGAAAGTAAACCATTTCCAGTCAAGGATGGAGATATTGTGCAGTTGGGAATTGATTTCAAGGGGGGTGAGGAAATGATTTTCCGCTGTGTAAAGATCAGGATTGAGCTTAATAGAGCATGGCAAGCTGGATTGAATAGTTTCAAGTATGTATTTTTGGCTTTGGACATATGAGCATGGCTGACAATCTAACAGTGTAGCTTCTCATCAGCGCTTGCGCAACATGACGAAGCAAGCGCAATCAACAAGCGGGGCTTCGTCTTCAGACTGTTCCATCTGTTTAGGCGCAGTTGCTGTAAGTTTGCCCGCAAATCAAAACATAGCTCTCATTCTAATTCGAATTCTAGCCATGTCAATCTCTGTTCGTCGCCCCATGCTCGCATACATGGCATTACAAATGTGTTCGTCGAATAATCAACGGCCCGCAATGGCCGCATTTCGTATGCCCCAATTGCCGCGCAGTGGCAGACCTCGAAGCAGACGTGGACGAGCCAACCGAAGGCGAATGGGAAGAACTCGATGCAGCAGCTGCCGAGATTAGTAGCGTGCAACCTCTTCTTTCTGCCCCAGAAGTAGATGAACCTCAACAAATAGTCGCATCTAATACCTTATCGACCCAGAGCCCGAATCAGGAAACATCCAGGTCAACAGAGTCTGCAAATAATATTCAGGCGGGCTATTCACCTGAGGAACTCATGGCTAATTTGGATATTAATGATCGTGGAAGGACGGAAGAGACTGAGAGCCGGTCAGAAGGGTTAAGCGCTCCGATAGATATTGCTGGCCCGAGAAGATCGGTGTCGAGACGTCGTAGTATTGATGAGAGTGAAGAGCGGCGGACACCCAGTCCGAGGACTCGGAGTGCGGATATCCTGTCTGGAGTTGATGGGCCGATGACGCCTAGGAACGATGCTGGTCCGTTTATCTTTGACGGAAGTGGTGGCGCGAGAGGGGCAGATCGGGCAAATACGCCAAATATGGGTGCGGTGGTTGGATAATCGACTTCGGAGTCTACGACATCGGTGTTTGAGGTTGCGTTGAAGGAGCAGCGTTGCTGCGCGAATATGGCCAGCATCCAGCGCTCCACTTGAGGGGATAGTTCGAAAGCGAGATAAGACGGGCATGAGTGAGATGCATATACCAGTAATTATAGGGGTGGTTGTTCCTGGATGTCAGTAGCATAATATCCCTCCGCGATACATGATAGGCGTTTTGGGGGGTTTCTACTGGGGGCGAGTGGAGGAGCATTTTGCAGCGTTTGCATTCTGCTTTTGTTTACTCTTGGTACTGTCATCACAGTGTGTTCGGGGAAAGTTTGTCTCTTGCATAGCGTCAAATACCACATCTGCATCATGGCTTTATGCTAAAATCGATGCCTTTGTAAACGGGTACGTTGTTTACTTGGTGCTTTTATGCCCTATTACCACGGATGCAATATAAGAATTAATTATAATACCTTTTTGAAATCGGCTCTTTCGATTATCCGACGTCACTCACTCCCTGACTCTGTTCGCCTGACTTTCAGGACAGAAACGCCAAGCGGATGATATCATGCTCACGTGACTTGCGGCTACACGGTCGGCGGCAGATCCCGTTCGGCGGTTCTTGTCATTCATCCAGCGAAATATCTGTTCCACAGACAGACAAGCAATACAGGATGATGAAAACCCCTTCATCCCGCGCGCTCACGCGTGTGCTGCCCTCGAGCAGAGGCGTGCAGACACCTCTGGCGGCGAGTCTGAGAGCGCGGCGGAATCTGGCTACGGTGGTGGAGCCGATGCAGAAGGTATGTGGTTGTCCTGGGACTGCGAAGAGGTAGACGGATGTACTGACGGTAGAATATAGGATCCGGCCGAGTTGGACGAGATTACGACTTTGCCTAATGGTGTTCGGGTCGCGACGGAGGCGCTGCCGGGACACTTCTCCGGGATTGGAGTTTACATCGATGCTGGCTCGCGGTACGAGAATGAGTATCTGAGGGGTGTGAGCCACATCATGGATCGATTGGCGTTTAAATCGACGACCAAACGCACTAGCGACGAGATGTTGGAGTCGCTGGAGTCGCTAGGTGGGAATATTCAGTGCGCCTCCTCGAGGGAGTCCTTGATGTACCAATCTGCAACTTTCAACTCCGCGGTCCCGACCACGGTTGCGCTGTTGGCAGAGACGATTCGAGACCCCCTGATCACGGAGGAGGAGGTGCAGCAGCAGCTCGAGACGGCGTCGTATGAGATTGGCGAGATTTGGTCGAAGCCGGAGCTGATTCTGCCAGAGCTGGTGCATATGGCTGCTTACAAGGACAATACGCTGGGCAACCCGTTGTTATGTCCGAAGGAGAGGTTGGGAAAGATTGACAAGAGTGTGATTGAGGCATATCGCAAAGCTTTCTTCAGACCGGAGAGGATTGTAGTTGCGTTTGCGGGCGTGGAGCACAAGGAGGCGGTTAAGCTGACGGAGCAGTATTTTGGGGATATGAAGAATGAGGATGAGCCTGCGTTATCGAGAACAGGATCGGAAACATCTCTCGGCTCGGCATCGGACAGCTCTACGAGCACATCGAGCTCCGAGGCCTCAACAGTCCCACCGTCGGCCGTCCAACAGCCATCAAAGCTCCTCTCTCGAATCCCATTCCTGAAGAACCTCTCCACCGCTTCAAACCAGGCCTCCCTCACCCCAGATGCTCCTCTCTACCCAACTCCTGAACAGATCCTCGCACCATCTCACTATACCGGTGGATTCCTGACTCTCCCGACGCTTCCACCACCAATCAACGCTTCCGTCCCGCCTCTCACGCACATCCACGTCGCCTTTGAAGCCCTTCCCATCTCGTCTGATGACATCTACGCGTTGGCAACGCTGCAGACGCTCCTTGGCGGTGGCGGCTCTTTCTCTGCTGGCGGCCCAGGGAAGGGCATGTACTCACGCCTATACACCAATGTGCTGAACCAGCACGGCTGGGTCGAGTCGTGCGTGGCTTTCAATCATTCGTATACCGACTCTGGACTCTTTGGGATCTCAAGCAGCTGTTCTCCTTCAAAGGTCGTGCAGATGCTCGATGTGATGTGTCGCGAGCTGCAAGCCCTGACGCTGGAGACGGGCTTTAGTGCTCTGCAGACTGTCGAGGTGAATCGTGCGAAGAATCAGTTGAGGAGCAGCCTGTTGATGAATCTGGAGAGTCGGATGGTGGAGCTGGAGGATCTGGGAAGGCAGGTGCAGGTGCATGGAAGTAAAGTGGGAGTGAGAGAGATGTGTAGGAAGATTGATAGATTGACGGTGAGCGATTTGAGGAGAGTTGCGAGGGAGGTTTTGCAGGGGTTGGTGAGGAATCCAGGAGATGGGAGTGGGGCGCCGACGGTGGTGTTGCAGGAGGGAGAGGAGACGGGAGTGAAGAGGAAGTTACTTGGATGGGGAGAGATTCAGGAGAGGATTGCGAGGTGGAAGTTGGGAAGGCGATAGGAAGAATGGTGGGAAGGAAAACGTAAAGATGGAGAGTGTAAGATATTGTATCATACCCCAGCACTGATGCATAGGTTTGGTGTTGAGAGGGCGTATAGAAGATATAAGTGTATATCTAATGACAATACCTGTTCATTATGTGGTGTTAATTGTCTGATTGATGGGATATTTCGTAATTTTCATGCCCATCTCCTTTTTATGTACTTCGAAACCGGCAATAGGGATTTTGCTGGTCATTGTATTCCGGGCATCTAATCGTCTGTCATTTTCGCCTGATAGTTGTCTGCCGAATATCTGTCTATATCCTGCCTCAACTTTTCAACATCAACTGTCATCGTCCACATCCACTCTGAACAGTCTCAATATCATCGATCATTCCGCACAGATCCCTGATATTGATCTTTTACTCTCACATTAGCATATCCAACGGTTTGTTGCCCCGATCTGAGCACGACTTATGAATAGATGCTGATGTTCGAGACAGACTTCATCCTGACAAACCAGACGAGATCAAGATCAGATAAAATCGACTTCACAAGCTTCATGACCAGTTCGTTAACGACAAGCAAAGGTCAGTCAATTGAGCTTGGATATTGTTAGAATCTATACTGATGTCTCCAGATCGCATTCTCAACGCAAGATCACAGTCCAACCTGAACAGTCTCAGAGTACGAATACAAGTATCGACGGCAACGTCAACCGATCTAAAGGTTTTTCTTACCAAGACATTCAAAGCCGTATAAATCGCACTAACAAGAACAGACACTTCCATTCCAACCATTGGATCTCAGTTAACACTCCATCAGCCGCAACCATGAAATCCAACCTCTTCCTTCTCTTCCTCAGCACCCTCATATCTCTCGTCAGCGCTTCCTGCATCATCGTCAGTGCCACTCACGATGATGCTACGGGCATTCTCGAGGGCTGGATCTGGGAAGACGGCGACCTGGTTTGCCGCACCCAGCAGGTCCCCAACAGCGTCGGCAGCACCCAGTGGTACTGTGCGATCGGCCGCGCCGCGTGGCTCGATGCCGACCTGAGCGAGATGGTATATGTGAATGGCTGGGATCGACATTTTTCGCTGGGCAGGACGGATGCCGACAGTGGCCCGTTTGCGAAGAGGAATATGTTGAAGGCGAAGTATCAGTGCTAGTCAAAGGGGGCAGGATTTGAGCAGGTGGGTGGATTTGAGGATTCGAGGATCTGGGTCACTGCGGTGGATGGGAATCTCTGAAGAACTAAATTCAAGGCTCATGGATTTTGTAATGGCAGTAAGGCCTTTCTATTCGGGCTGCTATGGCTTGAATCTGCATGAGCGAGCGAGCTTGACTGAGCTTTCCAATGTACAGCCATACTGGACTATTAAGCCGAGTTTAAGCATTATGACGAATTCACCTTTGCTTTACTTCCTTGCTTGCCTTGCTTCCGTTTGTGTAATTGAGTGAACTTGCATCGCGTAGCTCGCTTTGGGTCCGGGCTGTGGAGGGTATCAATAAACATCTACTCCGTCTCTGGTATTGTTCTGTTCCTTTCTTCCTCAACATCACAAACTCAGGATTTTTTCTTGGTGACTCTGCACCCAATTCATTTGGATCGTCATTTTCACAATAGTTTAGGCGTCATTTTTGCGAACCGACAAGCTCAGTAGGTCTTCCTGATTCTATCGCTATATGTCCGCAAATATCTCTACACCATATTAACGTCATCACAGCCCCAACCTCCAAAATGAAGTTCCTGATCACTCTCATGATGCTTTGTGCTCTTCTCTTCGCAAATTTAGGTAATGCCTGCCTCATTCTCTACGGCTGGTATGACCGTCACGGCATCCTCGTCGTCGACCTCATCGACAACGACGTCACTGTATGCCAGCTGCGGCTTACCAACAACGAGCTCTCGCCCACCACCTGGCTCGAATGCGTCCCAAATCAAGAGGCTTGGATCTCTGATACTTTTACCCAGGCGATGTATTGGCGAGGCCCAGGAAACCAATTTCAGTTCCCTCTGGAGGGCTTCTACAGCAGCGATCCATCGGGAATCAATGAGGTCTGGAAGTTTTACGCCAACAACTATGGGTGCGACTGTGATGGTTATGCGTGTATGTTTCTCACCTCTCTGCAAAAACTGACTACTACTTCGCTGATACCGAACTTTCTGCAGGCAAGGGAGAGTTTTCTTGAATAGAGCTGTTTTCGGCGGTTTCCCCGTGCGATTCAGTCTTGATGTTCGATGTCATTCGACCTTCGATAGCCACTGCATCAGTTGTCTTTATCCAACTTTAAGTCAACAATTTGCACATCTTTCCACTTTTGCGCAGGATTATACAGCTTCAGCACCTCAATTTTCCCCAAAACATCTGAAAGTTGTCTACAGGTAGTCCAGGGATGGCTTTTACAAACAATACAACCTTGTACTGCTTTGCGATACGTGCTAGAGGAAGTTTTGACAGTGTCGTGTTAATTGAAGTCAAGTTGGCTTCTATCGTCTACCAATGGTTCTATACATATGCCTTGACTCATGAGCGCTTCTGTTTTAAATGTACAGTCTCAAGTCATCCTCTGTTTATCTGGATAATGGAACACCTCTAGAACGTCACGTAAATAGATTATGGTTCGCTTTAGTAGCTTTGATATGGATGATCGGCACAAGGATTTATCGTTTCGAAAGCTATCAGGTTGGTAGTATCATAGTGATTATTTGAACAGTGAATATGAACAAAGTCACCTAGATGCTTGGGTCGAATCTGGTGGCTCCTAAATTCACTCCGTTTCTGCCCCTCAGGTTTGCCCTTCTGAGTATAAATTCCACTACTTTTCCAACTCTTGGTCCTTTCCTTTCCTACAAAAATCCAAGATTGATCTCGCCACTGTCAACATCAACATCTTCACTTTGGTTTTTTCAACTACTGTTGATCATCAGCTCTTGAGCTTCAACTTCTTGCCTTCCGGCTTAATTGAGATCTCTTCTCGCATCCAACACCTATAATCAGAGCTCCATTCTTCACCAGATCACTCGGACGAAATGAAGCTCACAACTTCCATTCTGGTGTTTGTCTCCCTCCTGTCATCCATGTTCAACCTCACCTTTGCCTGCCTCCAGTACGGAGCCACCTGGGACCCATCTACCAACATTTACCACGGCTATCTCGTTGCCAATGGCAAACTCGTTTGCGAGCGCCACGCTCCCAGCACTGGTCCCAATCCACTCTGGTTCAACTGCCTCACGGGTTATTATGCCTGGGTTACTAAGGACAATAAAGAGCTTGCTTTTGCGCACGAGGACATAGACTTCCACTTCGAGCCGCAGGAAACCTATGCGTTGAATGGCCAGGACCACTTGATATGGTCCTATGCTGGTAAATATTTTGGTACTTGTTAAGGAATTCACTCACTGGCCTATTCCTTGGATGATCTTTGGCTTGTGAAAATTCACCTGGTCTCTGTCCCTCTGGCTATAAATTGACTGTTTCCCGCCAACTCGATCTTCCTTTTCCACAAACAACAATCGAGGATCCAACTCAACATCAACATCATTTTTTTCTCGCAACAGTTTCTCACCTTCAGTCGCTCAAGAATCAACTCTTCAACAGTTCAATCATCGACATCAATCTGACACAATGAAGTTTTCAACCTCGGTTTTGATGTTTGGGTTCCTTACCTTGGGCCTTTTCGATCTCATCTCTGGTTGCCTCCTGTACGCCGCCACATACAATGCCGACACTAAGGAGTACGATGGGTGGCTCAAGAACAACGACATACTCGTCTGCGAGCGTCACAGCCGTAGCACTGACTCTGGCACTCTATGGTTCAACTGCATTGATGGCTATTATGCCTGGATTTCCGCCGACAATAACGTTCTTGCATTTGCTAATAACAACGTGGATCTTCACCTCTCGCCACAATACAATACGCAGGTGTCTGGCCTTGACCATGTTCAGTTCAACTATGGCGGACGCTATGGCTGTGATCCACTGTAATTGAGAGAGGGCTTTATTCACCAAGGTAGGCACTTCACGAAAGAGGCTTGGAATCTGAAATTGCTGACTTTCTCTAGGGAGACTTTCTTAATGTTTGCTTGTTTTGCCTGCTTTGTCCGCAGAAGCCTCTTTTGCCCAAGCTTTCCAAGAGGCATGATATCTTCAATCTCCATTTTAGCACATATAGTAACTAACCTTTTTAGGACAGCAATTCAAGTTCATCATTCTCGGATAAGTCATCTGCTTTCGACATCAGCGTGTATTTTCGATATCGAGCACACATTGGTTTCAGTCTCATGGTGGATAGTAATATGGTTTGGCAGTTGATCACTTCCTGCTTGGTTTCTTCATAGTTGTTTGGATTGTCTTCCGTGCACCTGCTTCCATAGCTGGCAATCAATTCAATTACACTCTTGTATCTGTCTTTAATTGTGATAGTGGTGATGATCATGCCTGCCACATCTATAAATTTGTCTTGACTTAGATCATGCGGCTGTGGCATAGTTTGCAATGATATCAATCGTTTCCTCTTCCAGCCGTCAAATCCACCTACGGTGTACCTTATGTCTCATGCTTGTACGATATGTTCTGTTTTTCCTTCTCATTCATCACTATTGAATATAGTTATCATGATCTCATAAAGCGGCATCTTGGGTTTTGAAGTTTTGAGTGTCGCGGACACAGCATTCTTGATGTTTTTGAGAGCAATGTGCTGATGAATGTCATAGTATCACTTTGATTTGAGTCAAGTTCTCTCTTCTTGCCAATGTTCAACTACATCACGCAACCTCATCTCTAGTAAAACAGTGCTTTTATGATAAGAGTGTCTGAATGAATATATATCTCTCTCTTTTTGTAAACATGCATGAGCGAGTATTTATCACATTGTGATCACACATCAATATTCAAGCGAGCCATCACTTCCTGCACTCAATCACTATTCTGAATTCTTGCGTTCTTCTTGCTCTAATTTGAGTCTCCTTCAAGCCACGTGAATCTGTTGAGACTCTTGTGGCGAGTGAATTTGGAAAAATCGTTTCCGGATTTGGTGATTTGGTTCGCCAGAGCGTGGGATATAAATAAGATCTCAACGTCCTCTTTTCATCTCTTCTTTCCTCTCTTCCTACAACATCAAAACACATTCATTTCCTGTTTCTGGCGCGCTTTCATTTGCTACGCTCATCTTATGTATGTACCTATACTCCTCCCACTATTGTCCACGTCTGGTCTTGTATATGCCAAAGATCCTTTATTGACTTTAATATAGCATTTTCGACATAGATTGACCTCGATACCTACCTTAATCAACGTTGATCTTCGTACGTATTTTTCTCCATTGCTGTCACATACATCCTTGGGATACTGAATTCAGCTTTACTAACTCATCCTTTTCAGGCCGATCTTCAACAGCTCACCCTTTTTCAGATCGATCTCGACCTTCGAACAACGTCAAACCGCCAAAATGAAGTTCGGCACCTCCATTGCTGTTCTTTTCGTTCTCTTCGCCAACTTCATCAGCCTTCTTAATGCGTGTCTTATATTCCATGCAACCATGGACCACCGTGACCAAGAGGCGGGCGAGATTGGCGGCTACCTGATGGATGGAACGGGCAGAATGCTATGCCGCATCGACAGAAAAGATGACGTTGACCCACTTCCTTTCAACTGTCTCGATGGACACTGGGCTCTGCTCAGCAAGGACCTTAAGACCTTTTCATACGCGACCGGAAACCATGATTATCGTATGGATGTCCAGACTCGCTATGTGGTCGAGCCGGGCCCCAATGTGCTCCAGCTCTTGAGTTTCACTTATGAATGCGGCAATTGGTATGTATATTCCCATTGAAGTTTAATTTGCTGGGCTTTGGCTGACGTTTACCGCAGCAGTTGTTAGGTGTGCGGGGCCGCAGTCCATTCCATATCAGCAGGACATCACGGCTACAAGTTGGTTGAAGTTCTTGGTCGGCGCTGGACCGGCGTTGGATCGGCTTTGGACAATTATTGGATTCAGTCAATATGGTTGCAGTGGATGATCATGATAGGAAGACTTGTTGTTGCCTTCGATTTCGTAGCAGCTAATTGCATTCAACAAGAGCATCTGAAATTCCAACATGGATGCGTTGCGTTTCGTGATCAAATGGTTACATCTTATTTCTTCCTTGTTTGCGCTTGTGACTTTGTTAACTATAGATTATATATATATATATATATATACTCATGACAAATTGGGCATGTTGTGATTATGTTTCGCCGTTGTAGTTGTAGTTCCCGTCCACCTTACTGTGAAATCTTTTGTTGTCCTTATAAAAAAGCATCATCGCGCGAATACCTCCAGCTATCATTGGAATGCCATGCTCAATTGTATTTCTGAGTTTATCACAGCCTGGTGCGGCCTGCGAGTTGTTTTGAAAAAGGGCGAGTTGCCGGGTCAGTTGCTTACTTAAGTTATTATGCACATTAGGATCACATTAGGATTGTCAAACCGAGCTCTTAATCGGTCTGGCACTCCCCTAAACGTTTACAACACGCAACGGCAGCCATCTAAATGTTACAAGATGACTTTATTCCCAGCCCATGAGCAAGGCTGGGAGTGGTCTGAATGGAGATCTGCGAGGTCCGCGATGTGGACAGTGGACTGCGTGCCATGCGTGGTGTGGCTGAGAGCCGGAGAGCCTGAGAGGCTGACCATCAGTAATCTCCACCTGTCCACCACAGGGGGTAGGGGCTGTCGGTGTGTCGCCGGCTGAGTCACGCCGTTCCTTTCTCCCACCTGAAGTTCCGTAGGCTACGGCGGTGGCTATAGTCGCATGGTATGAGTTATGAGTATCAATATTCAATGGACTTCTCTTGCTCCTGCGGTGATCTTCTCGCCTTCTCTTATATAAGGGTCGCTTTTCGTCCTTTTCGTCCTTTTCGTCCTTCTCATCCTTCTCATCCTTCTCATCCTTCTCATCCTTCTCATCATTCTCATCCTTCTCGTCCTTCTCCCTCGCTCCAGAACCATCATTTCATTTTTAAACATCTTGGTTAGACTGTTCTCTTCAAACTAATTGTCTCATCAATTTACGATGGACTCTAATCCTTCAGAGGTGTATGACCTCCTCATATTAGTCGATGCAACGTACTCAATGGCCTCTTATCTCAACTCCCTCCAAAAATCATTACCACAGATCATCTCCATTTCGACTCTTACAGACTGTTTTTCACGGATAGGTCTTCTTGCCTACAGGGATTACGGTGATGATGACCTGCTCGATTGGAGCGGCTGGCTCTCTGCATCATTCTTCTCAGATGAGCCCATGGTAGACCTGATCGAGAAGGCAAAGCGCTTGCGTCCAATGGGTGGTGGAGATCTAGCCGAAGCAACGAAAACTGGGCTGGCGAGAGCATACGAACTCATGAGAAAAGACGCAACGACCATCATCTTGCTCTATACTGATGCGCCTCCACATACAGCGTCGAACGGTTCAATGACCGATCCGTCATCCTCGAATTTGGGCGCAGAACAGAGGGCACTCACTGAGAAGACGGCTTATGGGGGCTTCGGTGAGAACTTTGCAGACTGGGTTTCGGCATCAAAGTGGCTCTCTGGGCGTTCCGGAGATAAGAAATCTCAGGTATTCTGTATTCTTGAGCCAAACCTGCATTTCAATTATGCTGCTTACTACAACTACCTGTCTGCTACGACTGGTGGAACATGTCTCTATCTGGCTGACTCGAAGCCCGCTAGCATTTCGAAGGTGACCGTGGAATTGTTACTGGCTTGGATGGGAGCGCAGAAGGCTGGCGTCAGAGCCGATGAGGACTTTCCAGGATTTTTGTCGAGATACGTCTCTATCGACAACATTGAAAAGCTCACCACTGAGAACGACGCAGCTGCAGGGCCATTCTTTCTCGCCTCGTCCTCCGGCAGCAGTTCCTGGAACGACGGGGTTGGCAATGTCGCTAAGGTATGTAATTCCTGAAATTCATCTCTTCTACTCACCGAAGTATCATGAGATGTTAACATCTAAATGCCTTTGAAACATCCACAGTCCCTTTTTTCCTTAGTGGGAATGCCTTGAGCTCTCAATCTTCGAGTGCTCCTGAAGCATCAATATAATTGTCCCTCTAGCCACAAGATCGCTAACTCCGTTGCAGGTTCAAGCTTCTTGGGAATCGTTCAACAGATATCTACCAAAGAAAGCAGCTCCGGTAGAAGATTTCGCCAAACGATATGCAGTTGATTCAAAATACAAGAAAATTGCGGTTGAGCAGCTTAAGAAGATCATAGAAGACGACGTCTCTACGATATCCCTTAACTCGGTTTTTGGGTCACTTTGGCGGGTGGTTTGTAACGATCGAAACAACGAGTCGCGCGAAGAAGTAATCACAGCCTTCGGACTTCAGGTGGATCGCATATCAAATGCGGACGAAAAGGCACGCATGAAGCTATGGCTCGAAGAATCATATGATTACACTGCTGAGGTTATGGAAACTATCCACTCAGTACCGCAGGCTCAACGTTTCCCATGTGTTTGCCTTGATCCAACCTTAACCTTCGCCTCGGCCATGGATTCGAAAGAAAATGAAGAAGACAAACCAATTACTCTGTTCAGACGGGATGAGCTTCTCGAAATCGGACGATCTTGCGATTATAAAATACTTCGGCGTCTTGGGCGTGTCTTAACACGTCTCACATACATTAACTCGGCCGATGAGATGCCGGTAAGTAATTCCCCGAACTTCTTTTCTCTGTTCATAGAATTCGTCCGTCTCCAATGTGTGAACCCCCCCCCAAAACAATCAAAGGGGGCCGTTCGTTCCTATCCCGGTTAAGAGATTACTAACTCGGAAATCCTCTAGGCTCACATTGCTATGGCGCCGGAGACAGAGATTCCTAGGATACCAATGGCTTTGGCATCCCCAGAGCATAATAGAAAATTTTGGCGAATACTTCTCCACATTGTGGTACCAGGAACAATGCTTTCTGCCAGACCAGCAGCTTTGCTTGCGGCGCTCAGCATACTCCTAGGAATTGAACCTCTTTTAGAGGCTGCAGATCGGGAAATGCTTTTATGGCGAGATCGATGGAATAATTTAGAGGTTCCTGAAACATGGAATACCAGCTGCTTGGGCCTATTATTAGATGCTGATGAGGCATACCGGAAGAGAAAATCAGGAGTGAGTGTTCACCTCACGTGTGAAGGCAAACGTCCTGCAAAGCGTCCTTGTCCGGGTTTACTGACATCTTCTTTCAAGACAAAAGCCCCTGGTTGGTCCAAGGAGTCAAACACCAAGGCTCTGCTCCGGGCTGGGGATCGGACCCTCTTCGAACGACTGGTATTGTACAAAATGTTGGAACTCAATCTGGAAACTTCATTGCAAGCGCAGATCGGATGGACTCCAGAGAAAACCGCGGCCCCTATTGGACATACTGTCACATGTAGATCCTGTAAATATCCACGCTCAGTCACGGTTATGGGCGCAAGTGGAAAATGCGGGCACTGTCTCTGGACTGAATATGAGTCCCCGGATGATCGCGAAGCCCACATCAAAGCACGAGTCAGTAAGGAAGACGACGAACAGACTCCAGCTATTTGGGTCGAGTGTAGTGTCAGAACTTGTCGAGCTCAGTACATTGTGTATCGCCCCGAGAACTTGAACGTCAGACCAAAGTGCCACTACTGCCGACAAAATGGTGTAGCGCCAGTGGTCGAATGCTCAGACTGCTTGAACAGAGTTATCTGGCCTCTGGATTATCGTCTAGATGACATGAAAGCCTTCAAATGCTACGCCTGTACAGCTGGTCGCAAGACAATTGTCGATGTCGAAACCACCGCCAACAAGATAACAAAAGAAAACGGTATTAGCTGGCTCTTAAGGAATGATAGCAAGATTGCAGAGCCGTTCAGCAAGCGCTCGCTCTTCCACACCATCTCATTGGCAGGTACTGAAGACTTCCTCAATATGGTCGAGCTCCTCCCACCAAATGCTAGGGGCCACCTCAGATTGCACGGCAAACTCATCCGCAACATTCCAGACTTAGTTGGCAAGCTTCAATCCTGGGCAGAAGGGCGCAGAACGGAATCTGGAAATTGCTCTCTCTGCTTCTCGTCCTTCCGCAAGTCCGATCTGGTGTTGGCATGTAAGCGATCTGGCTGTCTCCAGCAAGTGTGTGGAGATTGTTTGAGATCGTGGTATGGACTCAATGGTCCGGGGCAGATCATCAACACCGCTGCTCTTTCGTGCGCGTTCTGTCGAAGAGCACCTGCCGCAAAGACACTTGCCAAGTACGGAATGGGGATTCACGCGGTCGGAAACCTGAAGGCTGCCCTCGAAGAGCGAGGCGTTTGGGTGTACACATGGTGCCTGGACTGCGGACATGCGAAGCAGTACATGGAGAGAGTCTGTGCTGCTGGAGCGCCACCAGAGTTGAATGATTGGTCTTGCGACCAGTGTGGAGTTTGGAAGGGTAGTGAGAGCATTAAGGCAAAAGAGTGTCCTGGTTGCGGAACAATGACGGAGAAAGTCAGTGGATGCGGTCACATCACCTGCACCGTAAGAAACTGCGATACACATTGGTGTTTCTTTTGCGGTGGCAAGTTCGATCCAACGATGATTTATGATCATATGAGCGAGGCACATGGCGGGCTTTATGGGGCTGAAGAGGTCGATGACTACGACACTGACACTGACACTGACGATTAAGTGGGGATCTTCAATGGAATGAAAGCTAGGTATATATGTAGAACACAATACTCAAGATTGTAGCACGGAAGGTGAAAGTGAGAAGGCATATAGAATAAACTATCTATCTATGAATCCAACTAGTATTTATATGCCCTAGGTAGGCAACAGCCACTCGGCTATTGGAATGGAAAGCAGGTGGATATTCTGCTCTGGATACAGATGCAGAAAGAATGTGAGACCTGCATAAGATCTCCTGAATATCTCCAACAATATACCTATTCCTACGATATAGAAAATACACATCTCTGCAGCCTCAGTCTTTGCCGTTGGTAACTGTTGGATGCTTTATTCCAAAGGCAAAGAACAATATGATAGTGTTGCGTGAATACGGGCATTCACTTCCAATAGCTGACGGCCACCCGAAGATTCTGTTTGTGTTCATGCATGGAAGCCACCATGCATGGAACACTGTTTGATAGTCTTCACTTCTTTATTGA
>Ga0123337_10001515_pt1 | contig 29426 bp, 29 predicted proteins | sample frozenSSSSmetaG_FD_89792 | JGI IMG/M metagenome (GOLD analysis project Ga0123337, IMG submission 89792) | Glacier valley bacterial and archeal communities from Borup Fiord, Nunavut, Canada, to study Microbial Dark Matter (Phase II) -... | ecosystem: Environmental > Aquatic > Freshwater > Ice >...
AAGGCAATCTCAGCCTCAGCTTCGTCCTCGGTTTCGTCTTCGATAGTCAGGGGCTCTTCTGCGTGGAATCAGTAAGGTGTGCGCTATTACAGGGGTAAGCTACAAAACCTACCTTGGGTATTACCCCTTGACGTTGTGGGATCAGTGAGCAGACAGCCCTCCTCGAACAGTTGGCGCTTCGAACCACGGAGGGGCTCGTGATTTTGAGTCGGTACTTGGAGGATGTCTCTGTTTTTGGGAGGGCGGAACAACTCGTCAAAAGATGGAAGAGAGTCATCTGACGAATCGTTATCTGCAAAGCCGGCCGAGTCATCGTTCTGGTTCGCTATGATTGCAATGTTAGTCATATTCACTTATAGAATGCCTAGTCATACCTTGATCCCCTCCTAGGGTTCCACGTCCTTTGCTTTGCGATCTGCAGTTGAGTTCCGTGCTGCCAACTTCGTTGGGCTGACGCCTAGCAGCTTGAGCATCCTGCAGTGATGTTGCAGATTGCGATTCAATGGCTTGAAGAGGCGGTCGGTGCTTGTTCAACACTAGCTGCGCCGGCCGTGTGTGCGAGGGCTTTGGTGCAAGATTGGGGTTGTAAAATTCAACATAATTCATGTTCACAGTCGCCATGTTGAAACAAAGTAGGACACTGGGTGGGAAGATGGTCTAGAGAACGAGATTTTCGAACGGAATGAAGGAGCTTATAGAGATCTGACGGCCGCTCCGCTCTGTTGACTAGCCGGGACTCGCGAGTACTCCTTCCTTGAAATGGAGCCTTCCGTGCGGTCGTCAGAAGCGCAAGGTGCATATTTCACCTCGTCCTCTTCCGTGCTCAACCAACGAGGCAGTGATCAGCATACCACGAGCTCGCAAACTTCTCCCTTCAAGGAAATCAACCACGTAGCCCGGGCCTCTGAAATTGCTCGTATCCTTCCGCCTGGTCCTATGACAGCGGGAAGCGTCGTATTCCAGGGAAGACAGCCTGCGCTAGCACGAATGCAGCCGTCTAACCCTGAAGTCATTGACACCGTCTACAACTCACTCCTTCTATGGCAATACGATTGACATCGTCACAAGTAAAGCAATGAAAGCAACGGTCGCACTAAGCAGTTCACCGTTGCTCACGCGGCTTGCGGAAGCACTTTTCGTAGGTGAACTGGTACTTGACGATGTGGCCGTCGTTGACACATTCGATGCGTTAAGTATGCTGGGAATCTTGTCTTCACCCTCGACAAGAACCAATGCCATACCGCTCTAACAAAAGATAAGAAGATCAGTTACCGCCGCAAGTAGGGTACGGAAAGGGGGTCCTTACAACTAAGTGCCATTGGATATGGCAGTGAAGGAGCCATGCTCCAGGATTATCGGTCACATATCTATATATCCCACGTTAACAAGAATTCCACATATATTGTTGTAAGGCTGTCTGGTGTGCTTACCGGATAACAACCCAACCGGACACGGGCAGGTCCGCCGTGTCGCGGTAGGGGGGGTTCTGGAGGTTGATTAGGGATTGCGGTGCGTCTGCGATGGAGCTGTATGGGAATAACCCATTGCCGGAACCCAAGACCCAAAACTTGTGTCCGTGAAGATGCATAGGATGGCCCATCTTGCGTGGTTATACCGTCAGCTCAGCTTTTGACGAGTACTAGAGTCGATTGAGATAGCTCACCGTATCCATAGAGTCGTTTGAAACAGTCATAATGATGTCGATCGTTGAATTGAACGGCATATGAACTGTTGTATTTGCTAGCCACCCATCGGATATATTTCCAAAGAGTATCGGTGTGGTAGACTCGGCGTATGGATAATTATCCACGACCCATGTTACAATGCCGGTCTGACTTATCGCAAAGAATTTAGTCAGATCCGCAGCTGTAGTAGGGGGTTTGTTGCCGTCAAACGGTGAGAGAAGGGATGAATCGAGCGTCTCCACGCCTGCAGTTGCGGATCCGTTTGTTAACATCCACACGGACGCTGGGTCGTATGCAGCCATCGAAGTGCTCATCGCTGTCGAGTTCTTAGATACGGTCAGCAACCATTTGACAATGACTTAACGCACAGGATCAAATCATACGCTGTAAGACACGATGGCCTGACCTTCTAGAACTTGCTGCATATCACCGGTTGGATATGTTGCAAATCTTAATGAGTAATTTCCAGGCGTCTGATCGAGTCTGACCATGACGGAGTAACGCTGCCCAACCGATAGATATAGGACCTATATAGTGTTAATAAGATGTGTGTGGATCTAATAGCGTGCAGAATACACACCTTGACCTCCTGCAGCTCTACAAAGAGCCCATCTGCAGCATATACAAACATGGAGTGTGCATCTAGTGACACGCCCAACTTGCTGACTGAACCCGCATTGACGAGATTGAGAGAGAGCCACCCTTGGGTGCTGTTGCCAGGAATAGTCAGCAAGGCAGATGTGGTATTTGTGCACGTTTCCGGCGGCAGAGAGCTGCTGTTGAAGCCCGGTTTGAACATCATGGGCGGGGTACAGCCGCGAGGTGACAATGAGGTCATCGCTGACGACATGCTTGACATGCTGCTCGGCATGGGCATTGTAGACGAAGCGACGGTCATCCCATCTGACGGCGACGAGGTAGACACAGGCGCCATCGTCATGTCTTGAGCCATTGACATTGTCGCTATACTGGACTTCTCTACGAGAGATCTCCTTGCCATTCCAGACATGCTTATTGAAGGCGTGCTCGTCGGGGCGCCTTCCATGCTGGTGGAAGAGGATTGAAGTCCGAGACCAGTACCAGCTTGGAGGATGTAGTCGGGTAGGCATTGTACTCGTCCCTGTCCATTTGCCAATATGCTGTCGACGCAGTTCGGGAATGCGCCAGTATCGAAGTACTGCGTATATATCGCGTCCGATACGCTATGGGTCCAGTCATTTAGGACGACAGGTGTAGCGTCTCGTTCGGCCTGCAGGAGTCCTTCCATTTCGGCAGTACCATTTGCTAGACTTTCGAATGGTCTGCGACGTGAAGCAGAGGGTCGAATCATGAGCGGGCCACGTATCGCATCGTCGTAGTAGGCTCGGAAATGGGAGTGATACCAGTAAAACCCATATTCATTACCGACGGAAAACTTGTAGGTGAAGTTACCGCCAGGTGGGATCGGAAACTGCTATATGATCAGCAAAAGATCGAGCCCAGACTAATAGCTTGGGTTTGTCGAAGGAAAGGTTAAGACTGACCTGTGTGACGCCAGGGACGCCATCCATTTGGGGGGTTCCACGCTGTAGTAGGCCTACTACGTGTTAGTGTCTTGCGAAATACAACTCAAGGCCTCACGGCCAAGTCCTGATATGGTAAAACTGACCGTGCCAATGTATCGTGCTCTCAACTGGCAGCTCATTCTTGACAAACACTTCGAGCTCGTCCCCCTCATCAACTTCGATCAATGGGCCTGGTTGTTGGCCATTAATAAGGTAGACGTCCCGAGTAAAACCATCTGTAGAACAATCAGCAACCTGCAGTCAAGTGTCTTGCGAAGGACCATTACCTGGAGCGGCGGAGCCTGTGTGGATTGTAAAGTTATACGTGCGCAGAGCAGCATCAGATGGACGAGCGCACGAAAGAAGTGCCAGTACAAGGAGAGGAAGTCGGGCAGAAAACATGTTGAAGTCTGTTTTTCAAGGGAAGATGGATGGATAGAATCATTCACCAAGCAGCTCGACCTGTTTTCACGACTCTTCAACGGAGGCTCGCGATTCCCTCCCTGGCGCCGTTATATAACGTATGCGCTGTCTCGCCACAAAAGCCGCACGCAACCCTGTAATGCTTCTCCTGGTATGGGTTTTGCCGTCTGAGTTATTTTCGCGGATTTTGGAGGCCTTGGCATTTATTTGTTGACTATTGGGAGGATCGACGCTCAGATCAATACCACGCTAAAAGCCGCACAAATCTCGCAGCCGCCTGATGGGAACACTTAGTGGCGCAAAGCCGGCCAAGCGCCTCCGTACCTGCATCATTTTCAACCGACAAGGCGCGAGGCTCCTCCTCCGCCCTCTATCCTTCTCCTTGACCTGTAATAGAACGTGTTTTTGTGTTTTTTAATATAAGGTCACAAGAGAGAGGGTCGGAGGAGTAAAAGGACATTATTTCATGCTCGTGAAAGCATCTGTACGAGCGAGCACGTTCAGAGAATACTTGCGGAGATGCCCCTCCCCCTTTCCGATTGAAACCCGGGTTTGTTGTTGAATCAGGAAGTCTACGTGTAGTAAGTGCCATCCGAAAAAATTAAAACAGATATGTCATGTCTGACACGCACGACCCGAGAGCGCTTGCATGCCCCTATTTTTATTCAAATGCGGGTTTGTTCTATATCTAGGCTGAGATTTGGTCGTCGAAGGAAGAAGAGATGAAGGGATCCTTTGGCCTTTGATTTGGGTTGAGAACTCGGGCGCTGTTGCTGCCACCATTTGTATAGACTCCTCTAGAGTATTGATGTATTCATATTGAACAATCCAACATTACATCTTGCGAGCGAAACCGCCTGTCTCTTATCTATGATGTTGTAGGACGGCTTGTGAAGGGTCCTGCTGCCGACATCCACTAAGCGTCGTGATCATCAAAATAAAAAGCATGCTTCTCCCTGGGAATTCTACACCCTCGCTCGAACGATCTATGAGCAGCTTCTGGTATGAAGTGGGACTCGTGAACTGGCACCCCAACCGTGCACTGAGGCTTGGCAATTGAGATGTTTTTGCGGATTTTCCGCTGCGTCACCGCATTGCAACACCTTGCACAAAACAAACTGCGCGTTTTCTGCCGGATTCCTTCCAACGCCACAGTCAAGTCCCGTCAGGCAAGTCAGTATGAAGTATGTCGCACAAATCTCGCAGTTTGATCAGAGTTTCAAACTGCAAAGGAAGCTAGGGCCTCTCTTGTTCCCTTACACATTACCAAGCTGGAGGGAAAGCAGTTTGCCACATTGCAAAGTGTGCGGCGTGTTTATTCAAGACCTTCCCAACCTCCATATCGTGTACGGCACATTGCATCTATTTTATTCATCTTAAAGTTATAGATTTACCAAGACACAAGACACAAGACGGAGACTCTGATACTTGGATCATCACGACCTCTTCTATCCACTTCACGATACTTATACTCAGCGACAGCGAAAGCCAACGTTGTTAGACTTTGTTCGTCACGTTCTTATCAACTTTCGATCATGGATCCAAAGACGGATGCTTCAAAGTCCCCCACGTCTGCTCGGCCTTGGCTTCGTCACACAACCTTTCTCGTGCCAAATCTTCACTGCCCGTCGTGCGTGTCCTACATCGAAGGTTCACTCTTCGCTCTCGATCCAAAACCAATCTCGGTATCCCATTCCATCGTCTCCCATTCGGTCACCGTCTACCATGATACCTCTCTTCTCCCGCAGACCATCTCCGAAGCGCTCGAGAGAGCAGGCTACGAAGTTTACAGCGCTATCCAGGACTCGTCAGCGGATGTCACTGCTCTCAGCGACGTGCCAAATGATACAAACAACAGTGGACGCGGACAGTGGTTTAAAGCGGCCATAAACCGGTGGAGGAAGGAGAGAGATGTACAAAACGAGGGAGCAAAGAAGAGGAAGAGACATATCGAACACTGTGATATGTGTCGGGCGGAGGCAGAAGCAGATGCGAAAGAACCATGGACCTCTTCTGTGACTGAAGGCGAGAAAACGCCGCACATTTCAAATACTTCAGTTGAAGAGCAGGAGAGAGCCGTCCCTTTCGTGGTTGTAGACTCGGAATTTTCGCGGGCGAAAATATTCGAAGCATCAATTTCTATCGCAGGAATGACCTGCAGCTCCTGCGTTGGCAAGATCACCGAGGCTCTTGAGGCAAAGCCCTGGCTGCACTCTGTCGACGTCAGTCTTCTTACCAATAGTGCCTCCGTGAGGTTCGAGGGTGAAGAACATGCGAAAGAGCTAGCCAACATCATCGATAACGTTGGCTACAGGGCGACCATAGAACAACTAGATGAGATGATGTCTACTGAAAAGGCGGTTCCGCACGCGGCAAACGACATGTGGCGAGCGTCTTATGCTATCGACGGGATGACCTGCAGCTCATGTGTCGGGAACATCACAAAAGCTCTCAAAGCGTACTCTTGGATAAGGACGGTAGATGTTAATCTCATCACGAATAACGCCACCGTCGTCTTCGAAGGCAACGATCGCCTGAGAGAAATCCAAGGGGCGATGGAGGACGTGGGATACGAGGCCAAGCTGGATGATGTCGTCGATTTGAGCCGCAATCAGGCCCAAGATATGCGAAGAACGGTTGCAATCCGCGTTGACGGAATGTATTGCGAGCATTGCCCTGCTCGGGTTCAGGATGCATTGCGCGAGTTCGGCCAGCGAGTAACCGTTGAAAAAACCTCGACTCTAGATGACCCGATTTTAAAGATCGCATATATACCCCACTCGCCAGACTTCACCATCAGACATATCCTCGCCGCTATCTCAGCAGCCGATACTGCCTTCGAGCCATCTATCTTTCACCCCCCCACGCTCGAAGAGCGCTCACGGATGATGCATGCTCGGGAACAGCGGCGCATCCTGCTCCGCGTCGCTCTTTCCGTCACTATCGCCATTCCAGCATTCATTATTGGCATCGTGTTCATGAGTCTCGTCTCATCAAGCAACTCGACTCGTCAATATCTGATGAGTCCGCTCGGGTCTAGCGGGGTTAGTCGCGCTGAGTGGGCGCTTTTCATCATGGCTACCCCTGTGTACTTCTTCGCTGCAGACGTCTTCCATCGTCGCGCATTAAAGGAGCTGCGCGCATTGTGGAGACCGGGGAGCACGACCCCGATCCTTCGAAGGTTCTATCGTTTTGGCAGCATGAACATGCTCATGTCCTTCGGTACTACCATCGCGTACTTCTCCTCCATCGCCGAACTAGCCATAGCTGCGACGCGGCCGTCAGGTATGACCTCGATAACGGGAAATTCGTCTTATTTCGACTCGGTAGTCTTCTTAACCATGTTTCTGCTCATCGGCAGATTAATCGAAGCGTACAGTAAGGCAAAGACGGGAGATGCGGTTACGATGTTGGGAAAGCTTCGACCGACTGAGGCTATCTTAGTTACTCGTGACAGCGGCGATCAAAATTCTCCTTCCGAAAAAGTCACGCGCCAAGTCAACGTCGACTTACTCGAACTCGGTGACGTGGTTAGAGTCTTACATGGCGGTTCGCCACCTTGCGATGGGACTGTCTTAGAAGGGAAATCGAAGTTTGACGAGTCCAGTCTCACGGGAGAATCGAGGCTCGTGGCAAAGTCGATCGGCGATGAGGTCTACTCCGGGACAGTGAACAAAGACGGTCCGATCTCAGTTCGGATTTCTGGGGTCTCTGGAGCATCTATGTTGGATCAGATCGTGAAAGTGGTACGCGAAGGTCAGACACGACGTGCCCCGATTGAACGGGTGGCCGACGTTCTCACCAGCTATTTTGTGCCATTCGTAACTTTGATCGCCATCTCCACTTGGATCATCTGGTTAGCTCTCGGACTCTCCGGTACCTTGCCAGATAATTTTCTTGACACGGACGTGGGGGGCTGGCCGCTCTGGTCGTTGCAATTTGCGATCGCGGTGTTCATCATCGCCTGTCCCTGTGGCATCGGCCTTGCCGCACCAACTGCCCTGTTTGTTGGTGGAGGCTTAGCTGCTCAACATGGAATCCTCGTCAAAGGGGGGGGAGAAGCCTTCCAAGAAGCCAGTGGCCTGGATTGTATAGTCTTTGACAAGACCGGCACGTTGACGCAGGGCGGCGAGCCTAAGATTACGGATCATGAGTTTTTATCTCGCGACGATGCCAGGGCTGCAGACGAAAAGACAATTCTAGGCGTGTTGAAGAGACTAGAGGAAAGCAGCAGCCATCCCATCGCAAAGGCTGCCGTTTCCTTCTGCGAATCCAGGGAGGCACGGGACGTTAGGACCAGGCGTATTGACGAAATTGCGGGAAAGGGAATGCAAGGCTCTTTTACGACGGAGATACTGCAAGGGCAGCTTGTGGAGGCTTTCATTATTTGTACAAGCGCGTCATAGCTAGAAAATAGTTAATGAAGATATCCGCTGAGAAGGTATTTTGACTTGAAAAAACCTTGTCTAAAGTTTATTGCTATCATATGATTGGTTCACCGTATCAATGTGATTCATTGCTCAGGACTTGCGCAGATTCGGAAACCTCTGAAAGATACGTTTGAAGGTTTGATTGGAAGGTCTTCTTCCTTTAGCCTATTTTCATTCTGGAGCGATGTGTTACTCCTACGTAACCATAAATGTGGCACATCTGAAGGTTTCTGATTTGACAGCACAACTCATGAAGACGGGCCAAGAATAAATTATGAGAAGTTGGTATAGAGCTTGCACAAGATGTAATCCGAGGTCTGTACGTTGGACTAGCTGATATGTGTAGAAAAGCAACAGTAAAATCGCGTTTTGACAGCCAATCCACCCTACTTTCCGTGACTGACAGCTCCATGCCGTATCCCGTGTCAATCCGCTTCTCTCCCAGTCTGTTGCCTGAGATTACTCTCCGGGAACCACAAGCTTCCCACCCTGGACCTCCTTTCCTGCCTCCTTGATCATGGCGGGAACTATGTCAAAGGTCACTTCATCGTCGGTGACCACGGTGACAGTTTTCGTCTGGAGAACAATATCGATGGACTTGATACCAGGCTTGCCACTAACGGCTTGGCTGATGGAAGAGGCGCAGCCTGCCAGCGTAATTGTCAGCAAAAAAGAAATGTAACAGGCGAACGAGCGCAGCACTAACCTCCACAGGACATCTTGACATTGTATTCGTACGTACGGGCCATGGTTTGTTTGATCTCTACAGCTTGTGATTGATTGATTTTGGAGTAAATTGTTGATGGCTTTTCAAACAACCAGGGAAGAGAGCTTTTATAGGGCTGAAACTGCCATTCTCGTGGAATGGCATCGCCTCACGTTAGACCCAGGCACTCTGCTTGCATTGCTGAGATGTTTTTGCGCTGTCTGTGGTGACGTGCGCGTTTGTGACTTTGAATCCTGCTATGAGAGGGCTGGCAAATAAGCCCTCGAGGGATTTTGGCGTGTTTCGATAAGGGGGTTGGGTTGGGGATGTTGGGGTGCTAATTCTGGTACTGACACCTCTTCAACCACACTTGCATATCTTGGCGCCAAGAGACCGCACAAATGCCGCAAGCGAGCGGCGCGTACCTCGAACTTGTGAAATCCAACTGGGGCTTGCCTGGACTTGGCCGACGCTCTCGAATCCTCTGCTTCCAGATGAAAGAGGATGCTATGAAACGCGGGGAAATGGGATTGCGGTTAAAGCCAAGTGCTCAAGAAATGTTTCTGCCACTACTGGCGGCAATAGCTGATGTCGCTGCCGCGGTAGCCGCTTTAACCCCGTTGCCCTTTGCCTTGTTTCCTAGATTTGCAAGACCGCCAGCGGCGAATGCAACAACGCATGCAAGCTTGTGGTAAAGTCAGAATGATGTTGTCATTCTATTAAATGTCATGACGTTAAACCGAACTCCTTGTCCGAAGCATGATTCACAGTCAGATGTAAGAAAGGAAACGATCGTCAACCTATAGCGTATCCGAAAACAGCAAGTTTTATCGACCCTTATTGGTATTTCGGGTTCCTTAAGTTTTACCATATGATTCCAGTAAAGGGGGGGGGCGGGGGTGGGAAAGGTTAGACGGCATTATCACGTTCTACAAATTCTCAGGATTGCACTTGGGAAATCTGCTTGTATGAAGGGATTATTGATTGACATCTAAACCAACACTCCCTCCCCCTTCCACCCCCGGGCCGGCGAACTAACTTCTAAACTTTCTCTTGATGGTTACACTTCTGCCTCAAGGGTAATGCTCTTCAGACCTTGGCAAGACATTGTCGACAAAAGCATATTTTCTGACCGGATTCAAGTGTGCCGCCAGCCGCTAAAAATCAAACCAATTTCTGCTTACTTGCACTGCGCATTAGGTTAACACTGCCCGCCGAGGAGTTCATAGTGAGAGAGGGCCATACCCCGCAAGAAGAGCAGTTGCAGCCGCCTGTACAGTTGCCTGAGCAACAGTCCTTACAGTCGCAACCAGCCATAGTGTATGAAGGTTTGGTGGTGATGGTGATGAGTATTGTCTCTTGGATTGGAATGCTGTTTGAGATGGTGAATGATGAACGTTTTGACAGAGCGGCCATATTGAGTAGAGGGGCATGATTGGGTCTTATAAGGATACTTGCCTCCCTGTATTGGACAATCCTTGCATCTTACAACCATGACGTATGAAAACACGACTCATTTGTCAATTATACGTGGTGAATGGCTGGATAGCCAGCATCAGCACCGTCCCTCGAAGAGCTGATTTGGGGCCCATGGAATCGGCACAAATGACGCAGCAGAGCATTAGCCATTAATCAATCAACCCCATTATCATATCGTCATCGGCAATCGAGTCACAATGTTTTGCCGCTCGAGACATCCTTCCTCACAGACAGTAAAAGCACGCCAGGGATGACCGGCTGACCTCGATCTCATTTTTAGCGTCACGACTTGCTGTCGAAGTGGGATCTTCCGTAAGTAACATAACAGGTTCCGTGGAAATACGTGCCGATCTCCTACATTGTTGGACTATACAACCAAAGATAACATACTCATCTGCATCCAGCGTCAAACCAGTCGCTCCATTGCCACTACGGGCGGCAATAGCTGATGTAGCTGCGCGGTAGCCCCTTTAACCCCGTTGCCCTTCGCCTTGTTTCCTGGATTTGCAAGACCGCCAGCGGCGAATGCAACAACGCATGCAAGCTTGTGGTAAAGCATTTTTTACGTAGTTTGACGATCACCAAGTCAAAAGCGTGAAAGTAGCAACAGATTTCCAGAACATATCAAGATGAAAAAGTGTAATCCGTAGGTTAATGGAAAAATTCACGATCAACGTGATCTGCTTGATCGGCAAAAAGAATGTTAAGAAGGAGCGTGAAGAAACCGAGGCTCATCAATAGGAGCCAACGGACGAAGGTGCTTCAGGTCATGACTAAATAGGGGACGTAGCAGGCAAAGCATAATCCAGAGGAATTATTGAGGTTTTGCGCCAGATACATAGGCTCCCCTAAAGCGCGGAGGGCCATCACGGCCCTGAGACGTTGGTTGATTCAGGCTTGAGTCTCAGCAAGAACACAGGGCAATGCTCAGGCCGAGAAACAACGCAGAAGCGCCGTCGCAAGCCATTACTATCAATGGCCTCGGGATAGCCATTCAAGGAGCCTGTCTCCACCTAGCTAAGGTAGAACCGTATGCAAAATTGACCTTAGTGGGAGGAGTGCGTTGATTGTGCGGGTTTTAGCGCGCAACCTGCGCGACTTGCGCCTATTATAGCGCAATACCATACCTTGCAGCACCTGCGCCCCCGGCAAGTGGCAAAACGTGAAAATGTGCGTGCCGGAAACTGGTACGAGGCCAAACCCAGAAACAGCGAGTTGAGCATGTCCTTGCACATAGTAAAAGACTATAGTACAAGTTCGATACTGTATTGGAAACTCCATGTGCTTTGGTCCAAAAGATCTACGAAACTCTAAGCTGCTTCTTTGCCCTAGATCGACGCCGGCTGGATGACCATGCTAATATTATCGCGAAACAGAAAGCTGCCTCGTCGAAGTTGCTCGCCGTGAATGCAATAGTAAATGCGGCCATAATCCGGTCAATACCGAGTCTGCGCAGACTTCCCACGATTCCATCGGTGTCGAGGATGCCGCTCCCAATCTTGCGCAAGGGAAACTTTCTGTCGCTGCAGAGAATTATCCAACCAATCAGTCCGATTCATTGGCTCCGATGATTATGGGGTTGACGACAAACAGCAAGCATCCTGTATCTGCCGCTATTGCTGCTCATACGAAGGCCTTAGGCGTTCAACCCTCACCAGTCAGGGATGTTGTGTCTGTAGCTGGCAATGGCATTGAAGCAACCTGGAACGGCAGGAAAATTCGTGCCGGCAATCCACACTGGCTGCGGGTTGAAGATTCACCAACTGTCCGACAAATCCTTTCGCAAGGCTTGACGATGTTCTGCGTGACTATAGACGACGAGCTTGTCGCAGTGTTTGGGCTCAAGGACCTTCTTCGTCCTGATGCCATCGATGGTCGTCGACGAGCTCGAAAAGCGCTCGGTGATAGTCTCAATCGTCAGCGGTGATAACGAAGAGGCAGTCCAGTCCGTTGCCAAATTGCTTGGAGTTCCACAGAGCCACGTTCGCTTCAGATGTAGCCCTGGCGATAAGCAAATATACGTGAAGGACATGCTTACACCTAAGAAGAGCATAGTAATGTTCTGTGGGGACGGTAGCAATGATGCGGTAGCACTTGCCCAGGCGAGCATTGGCATGCACATGAACGAAGGCACAGATATCGCTCAGAGTGCCGCAGACGCTGTTCTTATGCGCCCCTCTCTTGGCGGTATCCTTATCTTGATGGATCTTTCAAAGGCGTTCTATCGACGTGTCATCTTCAATTTCACATGGTCTTTCACCTATAATCTTTTTGCGATCCTGCTGGCTGCAGGGGCCTTTCCCAACGCTCGAATCCCACCGCAGTTCGCAGGGTTAGGGGAGATCGTCAGTGTCCTGCCGGTCATTGCAATTGCGATGACCTTGAGATGGGCAAGATTTCAGAAACAGAAGCAGGATTTGCGTTGGTATAGTCTCTGAGTCTATGGGAATTTGAAATATTTCGGGGGCTACTCTAAACAGATCGCGCAATGTCTTTGGTACGTGCTTCGATCGTAGCCGCGGCCATAGAGACAAGCTCCGTGCCTCCTGCCGCGGCGGGCTCGTCGTCGATGAGCATGCAGGCAATGTCATCATCCGTTCACTTTGGCCTTGGAGACCCCTTCTTCGCGTCCTTCTTGACGCCGGTCAACTCCACTGGTTATGTGGCTCTTCTGTTTCTCCTTATGATGCTCAGTTTCCGGGTTAATATACAGGTGGAAATACCGTGGCCAAAAAGTGCCAAAATAGCTAGTGAACCGGGGAGGGGATAGTACAGGCTTGGACAGCATCACACCACCTGCATAGCCACATCACCCCAGCTTATCACGCAAATGACGAGTCCTAACGGGGTTCAGGCCACTTACATGAGCGCTTTTCGCGGTGAATACAGACTACGGCAGCTAGCTTGTTTACTTCGTACAGTACTTATTCCCGAACTGCCTGATTTTTCGGTTGCGGGCCTGTTCGTGGCGCAGTGTGGCTTGGGCCGCGAAACACAAAACTCTGTGCTACCTCGTCCACTTGCTTGCTCCCAGCTTGTCTTGAGTTTTGCTTGACTGGACTTGATGCCGCTCTGAAAGGGGCGTATTCCGTTGCTGACGTTGGGCTACAAAAGCGGCATAGTTCCTCCGACCCATCAGCCTCTTCATCTCCGTTGGTCCGTCGTTCGTGTCAAATAGGAGCATCGTGCTCAACTCAAATACGTATCTTCATCCATACTTAGTAACTATTGAAACATTTAGTGATAATTGTGTATCAACCCCGCGTACGAGAGTTCCTACCTAAGGCCATCCTTAGGCCAACGACCGCTTCTACCATAAGGCAACTTGGAATCGTTACATCAAGCTGGTCATCGAAGCGGGAAATGTCAAATTGCTTTTATATAAGACCGAGTTGATCCGTCTCGTAAAAGTTCTACGGGCTCCTTCCAAGTTCGGTGGGCCATCGTCTAGTGGCACTACAATTCAATTATTCTCATGCTTCATTAAATGCGGGCAAGACTCGTACGTTGAGGGCTGGGGATAATTATTCTTCATCTCGGTCTGCGCGGTCGTCTCCGGTTGAACTCCAAGCTTGCGAAAGGCATTAATGGAATCAACGAGCAGGCGGACACGCAGCCTAGCGTTGCGCATATTCCGGTTGACGGCGTATCCAGGATAGAATGACTAGATGACGGGACTAGGTCCATTCACTTGCTCTAATAATACCAGACATGGCACAAAAGCCCCTCAGCATGTTGCAGTGCACATTCAATCTCACTTAACATGACAACAATTTGATAACCATTTCATGAGACGCTGCTAGTTCTGTCTCATTCTACAAAGAGATCCATCTTCATGCTTTTGCTGAATTCTGCTAATGTCGGCAAGTCCAGGACGCAAGAGACAGTTGTGGAACTCTCAGGCATCAGAAAATAAGCATAATTTCTTTGCTGCAAGAAAAACAACGTTCAAGAAAGTATAAAGCAAGAGGAAATGCATAATAAATGAGACTTGGTCTGTGTACACCATTAAGACTAGACTAGAGAGTATGGCGAATGACTGAAGTCGTTCCCGTAGACATAGAGGCGATTTGATGGATGCAAACATAAGGCTATAGAGATTTCGAGAGCAGCATTTTCCATGTTCCAAAGAGACACAACGTCATCAGTGAAGTAATGCTATTTTCTACCGAGATTCGACTATTCTTTCCTGAGACTTGCCGAGCTTGACCATCCACGGCCTCCATATAACCCAGGATGGACCGTTCAGTGGATCATATGCATATCTCATCCGCGAGGTGGTTGGTAACTTTGCTTAGGCTGCTGCATCTCGTATATTTGTCCAGTCATCTGTTCTCCATAGGATCCATGGCTCGCTTCGAAGGTATCATCATTGTCGGGAGAATATAGTTGGTTCGTCACTGGACCTGTGTATGGGGGCAGCTTTTGGTTGCTGTCGTCGTGTTGACTGATGGAGCGATTTCCCAGAAGCCAACCGGTGCCATAACGCGGGCGGAGGCCGGCGTGTCTACGTCGGCGAGCAATAATGCAACTGGATGCATCGTTAGCACGTTGCAGAGACTTGAGATAAAGGACCTGCAGGAGCAAAGGAGAAAGGTGAAACTGACGCGAAAGCGAGGATGATTATCACGATAAATAGGACGAATAATATTATGCAGAGGGTCACCCATCGGCCCCACGAATTCCATCTGTCGTGGCTGTAGCTGTGATGCGTCAGTTGTGCTTGGTGTCATCAGGAAAGTAGGGACTGGACATATCCGCAGTAGAGAGAGATCAATAAACTAACCTCATCATTTGTCTTCTGTATAAACGCGCCTGATCCATCATCCCAACAACAGGCCCGTCCTATATTTTTGATGTGGAGGTTTCGGCACGACTTAAGATAGCTTTCCTTAGCGTTTTAAATGTCTAAACGTGTAGTAAGGAATGGTAGGCCCTCGAGCAAATGATAAAAAATCAGTCGAGAAATGTTGAAGCTGCTATTTATCACGCCATTCAACCCCGCGAATTCTCGTTTGAAGGGTTCCCTGACCAACCACCTCCTTATCCCTGGGGAAAATTTTCTGCTTGAATTTAACCCTGAGAATACCAAACTACGACTCGATTTTTAATCTTATAATAATAATAATAATAATAAAGCTCTCTCATACATCTGCAGTGCCTAATCGTTCCTATCCGTCGACTGGGTCTCTCCACACGGTATCCTGCCCAACCATCTCCTCCCATTCCTCGTCCTCTACTCACAGTCCTATCCTCCAACTTGTCCGCTGGCCTCGCCTTCACAACCGGCGTAAGGCTGCCACTTGAGAACGAGCTTGCGCGATATTACGATTTGAATTCGGCGAATGATGTTTTACCTGCTAGATGAAAAGACTATACGATCCGTGGTAGTGAGTCCAGCGCTCTTATTGCGTCGTCCTGCAGGGTCTGCTGGGATTCAGGTGGCCCTCTATGTAAGTGGAATGTATCACGTAACCTTGACGTTGGCCTTGATTCCTGATCCGCAGCAGCTTCAGTACGGGTGGAAGCATGAGATGCGAGGTGGTTCTCGAGTTCGTGGTACAACTGGCGAAGTGCAGCAATATACTCTTCGTGACCGGCGTGCGCCCGGCGGAGTTCGCGGAATCTTGATCTGCCTGGGGCGTTGTCGCTGACTTCATATGGTGGGGGCGGAGGAAGAGGTTCATCGGTTGCGGTGTGGGAGTCGTGGGTGGTAGCGGGACGGAGGTCGTAGCGGCTGGGCGAAGTCAATAAGGTAATTTTAAAAGTGAAAAGGTATAGCTTACCATATAGGGCATGTTCCTGATACATTTAGAAGCCAAGGATCGATACAGACGGGGTGGAATCTGTGGCTACAGGGGAGCACACGGATCTCTTCGCTTTGGACGAAGTCATCTAAGCAGATAGAGCACTCGAGGCTACTGGGTCGAGTCTGGATAGTCGGTTCAGTAGTCGAGAGACCGCCTTCAGCCGTCGCCGGCATATTGGTGCTTGTACCAGAAGTAACGGCGATTGCGTTGAGGTCGATAGAAGAGTTATTTGCGTTAACGGTGGCCGATTGGGAACGGTTGGCTAGACCTGTAACTGCAGGCTCGATATCTCTCTGGGCGGCTGCGTTTGCGTTATTCTCGCCAAATCTGACGATTGGGATGCTCTCAATCACGGCTCTTGCGAGACCCTTCGCTCGGCTTTGCTTTGGTCGTCCTGGCCTTGCTTGTTGAGGACCGTATCGCTCGGGATCGCGGCGAGCTCTGATAACTCCGATCATTATCATGATCACCGCGACCACAAAGAGAACACCAAAGAGGCTAGAGAAGGCGAAAACTCCAACACCAGTCGTCCGACCAAATCCAGACGCGGGGACTGGGGTGGGAATCGTCCCTTGTGCCGAGACAGATCTGACTGAGAGCATGATTGTCCAAATGGTGCTATCAAGTAGAGGTGGTTGGAAAGGGATACCTTTGGGGATAGTACCAAAGGTTGGTTCTCTTGTAACCCAGTTGCATTTTTAAAAGTGATTTGATATGTTTGAGTCGTCCCGAGATGCGCGACCTTTTTATCGAATTCGGAGGGCAAACATTTGGGCAGTACATTCACCCAGAAAGGGGTACTGTTTGGTCGAAGACCGTGGCCCAGCGATTTTAATATCATGTTATCTGAATTGAGAGCAAAATAGTGGCTGAGAGATCACTGCCACAGAGTGCGATAATGAATCGCAGTATCAGAGAAGCTTTGCAAAGCCACAGGCAGTGGAGCCAGCGTGGGTGTTGCCTCGAAGTTCCCGGGGGGCACCCCATCAAAATCCCGGTAGAACTGACTCCCGCTATGAAAAGGTGGCGCGGACACATACCCACTCACAAAGAATATGTGATATGATGCCAGTATGGAGTGATGATGCGATCGGAAGAGCTAGTGCGGGGTTTGTGCGTTGCCGCCGATCGATAAGCGAGCGATCTCTCCAGGGCTGCGGGGTTTGTGCGTTGCCACCGATAAGCCAAAACCGACTTCACACCACACAATGCAGTACACTTCATCTAATTTACGGTGGCAACAGAGTGGCTGAGTGTGGTTAGATGGTTTGTATTTGCGATGTTTGTGCGTTTTCTCGGTCAGCATCAGGTTGAGCTTCAACCTTCCCACGAGGAGATTTGCAAGGGAGTTGAGCAAAGAAAAGATTCCACGTGCGACTTCCCACATCTCCGCAAAATTCATTGATCTAACGACACTACTAAAGGAACAAATTAATTCCTTGCCCATATCAGACATCCAACAGAACCCTCCTCCTATCCACTGTCAGGCGGAAGCGACGACTTGATCATACAATGGAGCAATCCAGGAACCCAACCACTCAGCTCGAGACAAGCACGACGACGGCCTTGATACGCAATCTTCATTACCCATCATGCGTATCGAATATCAGCGATGTCCTTTCCACTCTTGATCCGAAACCACTGTCGGTTTCTATCTCCATCGTGTCTCAAACCGTTGTGGTCCAGCATAAGCTGTCTTTGCCGGTAGAGACCATCTCACACGTGCTTGAGGAAGCTGGCTTCGAAATAGACAGTATAATCCCAGACCATATTACCAAGTCCGATGGAGCTGCAGGGGTTGGCATTGAGCAAGATGGCCATCAACAAACGTACTTGCATACACAGGGTACGACAAGATGGGGAACGTTTGGGAGGAACAAGAAGGACGAGGAAGAGCGGGAAAGAGCGACACATTTAGAGCGATGCGATCTGCCCCAAGCCAGCGCCAACCGGAAGACCGTGCTTAGACGAATCATGGAGGGTGCTTCACCACCCGCCCAAAGCAACGCGTGCCACGCAAGCATTTATATTTCCGGAGAACTCAGAACACAGAACACATACTCACTTTTCTGCTCGTAACCTAGCCAACACGCAATGCAGCAGGCGCCAGGACTTGTGTACTCTCCAAATACGCTTGTAACAGTATAAGTAGCAGCCCAAGTGCGGTAACCATAGTTGCATGACGGTGTGCGTCAAAATTTACTTGGCTGGTGGTGGAATCGTTAGTTGCATCGGTGCTGGTGTTTGACGCATTCACTATTTTGGCGATCTGCTCCTCGCCTTCCACTAGAACCAATGCCATAGCAGTCTATGGAAGTCGCAATATCATCAGTCATCACCAAGACAATTGTTTTGAGGAGGGGAATCCTTACCACCAAGTGCCACTGGAGATGACAATGAAGGAGCCATGCTCCAGGATTATCTGTTACGTATCTGAAACGATATTAGTAACTTCTGGTACCAACGTGAACAACTGTGCTTACTGAATAACAACCCAACCTGATGGGGGCAGTTCTGCTGTGTCGCGGTATGGAGGGTCCTGTAGGTTGATAGAAGACTGCGGTGCGTCTGCCCGCAACGTGGTTGAGGCGGGGACTAGTTATGGGGTCTCCACGATATATTTGGCATTGGCTGTGGGTCAGAATGTGGCTCGAGGGAAGGCATCTCTCGGAGTTACTACAACCGCAGGGAAGGTAATTGCCACAGAAAAGGAACACGTCAAGGCAGTCAGAGCAAGGGAATATTGGAAGGAGGCGGGAGATGAAGTGGAGGCGCGGATTGAGCTCCGCCAGGGGGGTCTGCTAGAAACGCTAAAAGTTGAGGAGGGCATGCCGCAGGAAATTGATCTACTGCTGCTGGATAGTAAGTACGCTACTCTCTCACCGCCGATAACCCTTGCAGTGACCTATAAGCACACGAGCTGATATTAACAGTATGGACACCTGCCCTTCCTACCCTCAAGATCATCGAGCCAAGACTAAAACGCGGAGCCGTTGTCATCACCGACAATGTGACTGGAGCAAAGTTCTTGTATAAGGAGTTTCTTGCGTATATACGACGTCCAGAGAATGGATTCAGGACCCTTACGATACGTTTCAGTGGGGGATTGGAGGTGTCCGTACATCTGTCGCAGGATAACTAGTTGCCAGTTTCTCTTCTCCACACGAGTATCCCAGTCCCACTTTTGGTTCAATTTAATCTAAATGTCTTCCAGTCAATAGCCTGTGATTACGATGTTTCCGAATTGTCTAAATTCTGTTTCTCTCGCGAATCTGGCTGCATTGAGTGCCAATAGTGCCCGACACTTCTCTGAGGTACAGGATCTCCTCCCCTGGTTGTTTCTCTCTTTACTATGAAGCAAACGTATGAAGACGGACCCAGCCCTTCAATTTCAAAAAAACTCGCCAGATGTCGATCTAGTTGCCAAGATCGTTGAGCATCGCTTCTGAAGTTAAAGCCTAGGGAAAGAGGAGTTGTAAAAGATGGAAGAGACGCTGATACCTTCCTTGAGTTTTAAACATCGTAATGAGACCAGTCAATCGACAATGAACTTAGACCGACGGAAAAGGTTGACTGGTCGATTTCGGCCATTGAGTCCAGGTCATCAAAGTCCAATGGGTAATTGAAGCTACCAGAAGGATTTTCAAATCCCCAGTTGTTACAAGGGGGTACTTGCCCTTCGATTGATTCGACGCCTGAACTTGACATGCTGAGAGGATGCGATTGGTGAGGACGGTGTTCCATGTTCGTCAAGCTTGCTAAGTCCAGAGGCGTGAAACCAGAATGTACCAACTTCTGCTCCTGCTGAGAATTGGCCAATGGACCTTGAAGGTGTGGAAAGCTAAGGCGGGTGCCGATGGTGCTCAAGGATGAAGGGTCATCGGTGGAGGTGGAGAGGTTCGGGAGGTTCGATCGGGACGCATCATTCGAGCCGATTCCTGGGACCACGTAGGGTAACCCACAGGCGAGTGCCATTTCCGTTTCCGGGTATAGTGGCATCTGATGATCGTTGGCAAAAATTGTCAAAGGATCTATCGAATTAATGGTAAGACCGCGTGGAGGGCGACTTTTGTCGGTATTAGCTCTCGATATGGAGTTCTCGTCTGTATCAGATTCGAGAATAGGGTGGAATATTTCCTTCTTCGAGGCGCAGGAGCATCGACCACCATGACTGCAACAGCATGCGTCCGCTAGATTCAAAATCAGATATCTCGTAGGAATGCGGTTCCTATGAATGACTCACGCGGGAATTCGCTCTCCTCTCCATGCGTGCAAGCTTTCTTTCCTCTGATCTTCTCTCCACAGTCGCACTTGACATGGGCCGAGCGTGACTTTCGAAGCGTTCGACAATGGAAGCATTGTGAGAATTGGCGACCTTGTTTGCTTATACGTATAAGCGGACGATCTGAAAAGAAAAACAAATCTGTTTAGCGGAAACCATGGTCGGGTTTGGAAGTACCCAGAGACAACGTCAACTTACCAGAGTGCTCACAGTTACTGGTCCGGTGTCCTCGAATGCATGCATCGCACGCGTACTTGTCCCCGCCGATCAACATGTATACAGTTTTCTGCTCTAGCACACATCAACAATTGATAGATCTCGAACAGAGGCAACAGACCAATGTTAAGAATGACTGCTCTTTCACGTTGGGAAGGCGAAAAGAATTACTGCAACGCCAGGATTCGAGAGTGGCTGGCACGTTGGGTTGTATGCTGCGTCGTCTTTCGACCGAGGGTCCTGAGGATAACATCGCTAAGTGCTAAGCGACTGATTAGACCTAATTAGGCCTAGAGCAAGATTTAGGCTCCACTGTCACAGAGGTAAGCAAGTTCGGGGGGTTGTACAAGGACATCACTGACTAAATTGCGTCATAGGCAAGGCAGTTTCAGACGTTTCTTTCAATTCTCTGTATTGAAGACCTCACTCGTTGCTTCCCCTCATGTCGCTTTTACTAAACTTTGTTAGAATAGTGATTATGCCACTTCTAGGCTCAGTGACCTCAGTCACTAAAGGCAGGGTTCGTTATTCCATTTCGTCATGGCATATCATGACAGAGATGAAGCTGAAACGAAGCTCCACCCGATCGATGGTGGCAGCTCCGCAACACCAAAAGGCTTGGCATGGAATGCAGAATACATTTGACTCCCCAAGAGCGACCCAAGTAACCAACCCGATAGCGGCAAACATCGCTTCTGGAGGACCGGCGCTACCAGCGGCAGCGTTTGTGGATACTGTGGCGCTGCCACTGCCTGGCGCAGAGGAGGTTGCGCCGTCCATGCTCATTGTCGAGGGACCGCCTCCCGCTCGAACACCACTCGAGGTGGCCACTGAGGACGTCTTGGCAGGCGAGGACGTGGTCGTCATTGCGATTCGGGAGCTCATGGCGGTGGACATTGACATTGCGGGGTCCATGGACATTCCAGGCATTGACATCGCGGTGTCCATTGAGGTTGTCGGCATTGACATGCCGGGCAGTGTAGGCGATAGTTTACCAGTTGGGCAGTTGAACAGTTGGTATTTTAACTGGTATTTCATTTTTGAAATACTAAGACAGTACAGTTCTGTAGTTCGAGCAACTGGTATTATACCATACCAACTAGGATACCAACTGTGATAAAAGTTTGAACAGTTGGTATTTTCACGTGATATGAAAACTCTGCAAATCTTATGCAAACCCATGAAAAGTCTACAAATCCCCTAAAATTAGAGCCCGAAATCAATTCTGCAGCCTAGTGGCGTCCCAGCTCTCAACAGCGCTGTCTGCTCCTGATAGCGAGCAATTTGAAGCTTCAGAAATAGCTGTAACGCCTACACCTTCAACTTCTAGCAAAGCGCGGCGGACATCAAAAGTTTGGAATCACACACCACGAGATTTCAACGCCTAGTTCTTTAATTCTACGGGCGAAAAGGTATGGCGTTGCAAGTATTGCCCAAAGGAGTATCCAGAGACTTCTGGGACAAAGACTATAGTAGTCCATTTGCTACGAATTCATTAAGTGCAAATTGAGAATGTAGTAGCTGCTAAAACGCTTGCTCGGCAAACCAACATTTCGGAGCTTTTTTTACACGCTGGAGATCACAAGCGTAGAAAGCTTACAACAGAACCTGGGGCAATTGATGGTGCTCACCTAGAGATTCTGTATATTCGATGGATTACAGCATGCGGAGTTCCTTTCCGCATGGTTGAAATTGAGGAATTTCGGGCTCTACTGTTGTACTTAAATCCTCATATTGACACCTTTCTCCCTTCGTCACATAGTACAATTCGCCAGTGGGTAATTCGAACCTACGAAGCAGAGAAATCACAAGTGCAAGTGAAACTCCAGTGTGCGCTTTCAAAAGTACATTTTACTGTCGACTTGTGGACTTCTCCCAACTCTCTTGCGATTCTGGGTATGATTGCGCATTACGTCTCAGAGATGGGGGTTCTACAGCAGTCTGTAGTTGCTGTAAAGGAGCTAGATGGTGCTCATTCTGGAGAGAATCAAGCGTGTTGTGTCATGGAAGTTATCAATGACTATGGAATTGATTTAAAAGTAGGCTACTTTGTAATGGACAATGCAAGCAACAATGATACTATGATTGAAGCTCTCTCAATTTGTATGTATATTAACACCTCCTATTTTAACCACCTATGCTGTTAAGTTTAATTTCTGCAAAATACATTCATTAAAACTAACTAGTATATTAGTATTATTAGAACAATATGAAATAGCCTACAATCCGCAACACTTCCGCCTTCGCTGTAACGGTCACATTATCAATCTCACAGCCCAGGCTTTCCTATTTCATAGCGACAAGGAGAGCTTGGCTATTGAGAATAATAGTAGTCTGTCAACTTCTCCTACTACAACAGAAATGGATTACTAGCGTCAAAAGGGACCACTTGGAAAGCTACACAATCTAGTGGTTTATATTCAACGTAGTCCACAGCGCATAGCCAAATTCCGGGAGCTCAGCAACAACAGGAACTTAGCCAGAGACAACTTAACAAGATGGAATTCCTGGTACATGATGATTAGTACTGCAATACAGCTTAAGAGCGCTCTTGAGCTGTTCTGCTTGTATTATAAGGAGGTGCATTTAGATGTGTTGTTAGAAAAGGATTAGGATGACCTTGCAAAACTACAGAGCTTCTTACTATATTTCTATGATGCTACGCTGTCAACAGAGTCTCGGAGAGCTACAATTGACAGAGTTCTTCCAACTATGGATTTTCTACTTGAGCAATTTGAAGCAGGAAAGATATTGTACAAGGACGACAAGTATATGAGTCCCTGTTGCAATTCTGGGTGGGAGAAACTTGAGAAGTATTACAGTTTAACAGATAGATCCCCTGTTTACATTGCTGCTTTGGTATTATGCCCGCAGTCAAAGTGGGATTACATCAATGACAACTGGCCTATAGAGTGGGTTCCAGATGTCAAGCAGAAAATGCTCAACTTTTGGCTGTCGAGTTACAAGAGTACAGCTACAGAGGTCTTGATTCCGGCTTTGAAGGATTCGAAACCAACGAACACTTTTCAACAATGGCAGCAGAAGAAGGAGAAGAGGGTTGATATTGATGAGTATCAACGGTATATACTGTCTCCTGTACTACAAGCAGTTACAGACCCACGGGCATGGTGGTTAGAACCTACTCAAAGGAAGACCTACCCAGCTTTGAGTATTATGGCGCTTGATATTCTGTCAATTCCTGCAATGTCCGCAGAGCCAGAACGGCAATTTTCAGGGGCCAAGATTACTATTACAGACCGTAGGAACAAGCTAGGAATTGCTAGTATTCAAGCCATTGAGTGCTTAAAATCATGGATGTCTACAACAAGCACTCCTTATGTAGACGAGAATACCAGTAGTTAGTCAGTTCAACAGTTGGTAATCACAGTTGGTATCACAATAAAGCTTTACAGTTGGTACAGAAATCTCATGGTATTTTATCAGTTGGTATTCAACGGAGACAGCTGGTATACCAACTGTTTGTACTATCCCCTACACTGATGCCGGGCATGGACATTTGCGCGAGGCCACTGCTGGCAAAGAGGAAAATAGGGGCGATGATTGTACCGAACAACATGACGGGCAATTGTGGGAGATACTGCCAGTTATCAAATGGAGCGTACGCTCGCGCATTGTATTGAGTGATGATGTAACACAAGGACGATGGATGTTGAGAGATGATTGTTCTGATTGATGCTGATGGAGGAGGAACCAGCGACAGAGTAAATAGTTAAATAGATTCGAAGTGCTCCAACCCTTGTGCCAGGCTTGCAACCAGGGGCGAACGACAAATCCCTAATCCCTAATGTCCGAAACTCTGCAGAAGAAATCGTGCATGATAATGTACCCCAGAAATAGTCGGGTCTTTTACGAACTCCTCTAATCCCTGTTCGGGCATTTCACCGCAGGATGTTGGAGTTGGGATTGGAATTTTTGCACCATGTGCGTTAAACTAGGCATAGTTGGATTGGCAACTCGCGCAACTAGCTACCGACTGACTATACCACGAGATTGACAAACAAGAATAGGTAGTACATTGAGCACGAAGGAATGTGGGTTCCTCGACAGAACGATGCCACAAAGCGACCCGCGCATTCAGGGGCAATATTGACCTGAACAATGACTGCGTTTCTCCAAAGGATCTGCAATCAAAGTTGTGCCAGAACCGCATTGCGCCAATATCGATCACGGCCGGACGACGCGTACCGATGAAAGGCCACGTCCCCAATAAAGAAAGACCCCGACAAGGAGAGCGATTATGTACACAGCATTGAGCGTCATAACTCCAAGCATACTACGACATGAGTCTGCTGGGTGAAGCCTTGCTTGCACCTGTTTCAATTGCAGTGCACTGCCCCAAGCCAGCGCCAACCAGAATGAGGATGCTTCACCACCCGCCCAAAGCAACGCTTGCCACGCAAGCATTTATATTTCCGCAGAACTCAGAACACGGAACACATACTCACTTTTCTGCTCGTAACCTAGCCAACACGCATTGCAGCAGGGGGCTTGTGTACTCTCCAAATACGCTTATAACAGTAGAAGTAGCAGCCCAAGTGCGGTAACCATAGTTGCATGACGGTGTGAGTCAAAATTTACTTGGCTGGTGCTGGAATCGCTAGTTGCATCGGTGCTGGTGTTTGACGCATTCATTATTTTGGCGATCTGCTCTTCGCCTTCCACTAGAACCAATGCTAAACCACTCTATGGAAGTCGCAAGATCATCAGTCATCACCAAGACAATTGTTTCGAGGAGTGGAATCCTTACCACCGCATGCCACTGGAGATGACAATGAAGTAGCCACGCTCCAGGATTATCTGTTACGTATCTGAAACGATATTAGTAAGTTCTGGTACCAACGTGAACTACTGTGCTTACCGAATAACAACCCAACCTGATGGGGGCAGTTCTGCTGTGTCGCGGTATGGAGGGTCCTGTAGGTTGATAGAAGACTGCGGTGCGTCTGTGACAGAGGTGTAAGGGAAGGGTCCTTCACCAGAACCCAGAACCCAAAACTTGTGCCCGTGAAGATGCATCGGGTGGCCCATCTTTTAAATGGTAAGTCAGCTAAGTATCTCCGCAGCAACACATACAGCGGGAGTAGCTCACTGTGTCCATTGAGTCCTTTGAAATAGTCATAATGATGTCGATCGTGGAGTTGAAGGGCATATAAACTGTGGTATTTGCCTGCCAACCATCCGAGATGTTACCAAGGAGTATTGGTGTCTTCGGCTCCGCGAATGGATAACCGTCTATAACCCATTCTGTGACGCCCGTTTGGCTTATTGCAAATGATTTGGTCAGATCAGCCGCATTAGTAGGCGGCTTGTTGCCATCGAATGGTGACAAAAGAGACGGATTCAGCGCTGCAATATCCCCCTTCGCTGATCCGTTTGTCAGCATCCATACAGATGCAGGGTCATTCACAACGCTCATCGAAGTACTATTTGCTGTCGAATCCTTTCATGCGCTCAGCAAGCATTTGATAATGGCTATTACATAGGAGATAAAACTTACACTATAGGATATGATCGCCTGATCCTCCAAAACTTGCTGCATGTCGCCGGCGGGATAAGTTGCAAATCTAAGAAAATAATTTCCAGGGCTCTGGTCGAGTTTGATCATGACAGAATAACGTTGGCCGAGAGCTAAATAAAGAACCTGTATATTGTTAGGATCACCTGTCAAAACACAGTTTGGGGTGTACGGACGTTGACCTCCTGCAGTGCTACAAACAGCCCATCAGAAGCATATACGTACATAGAGTGAGCGTCTAGCGATACGCCCAATTTGCTGACAGCCCCTGCGTTGACGAGATTAAGAGCGAGCCATCCTTGCGTGTCATTGGCAGGAATCGTTAACAATTCAGACGTGGTATTAGTACATGATTCAGGCGGCAGAGAGCTTATATTGAACCCTGGCTTAAACATCATCGGCGGCATGCAGCCGCGAGGCGATAACGAGTCCATCCCTGGGGACATACCCGACATCGTCGACATACTAGGCATTTCCATTGTCGACGAACTGACAGCGGCTTGAGTTGGGTGGGATGTGGGAGACGGCACCATCGTCATATCTGAAGCCATCGAACCCGCCGCCATGTCCGAGCTGGCTGCAGCAGCCCTCATTTGCATACTAGGCATAGTCATTGTAGAACTGGTGGTACTCAGTCCAAGACCGGTGCCCGCTTTGAGGACAGATTCCGGGAGGCACTGAACCCTGCCTTGGCCATTTGCGAGAAGACTGTCGACACAGTTTGGAAAGGCTCCAGTCTCGAAATACTGTTCGTATATCACGTCCGACAAACTGTGAGTCCAGTCATTCAACAGGACGGAAGGTGCGTCGCGTTCAGCCTGAAGGAGAACCTCCAACTCCGCGGGACTTTTTGCGAGACTTTCAAATGGTCGGCGGCGTGAAGACGAAGGGCGAATCATCAATGGGCCCCGGATGGCATCGTTGTAGTAAGCTCGGAGGTGAGAGTGATACCAGTAGAAGCCGTACTCGTTCTCTACAGAAAACCTGTACGTGAAGTTATCACCGGGTGCGATTGGAAACTAGTGCCATGTGATTAGCAAGCGAGCAGCTGCATTAAGGATTGGATTTTGTGACCAGAAAGCCCTGAACTGACTTGTGTAACGCCAGGGACTCCATCCATCTGGGGAGTGCCACGCTGAAGGAGGCCTATTCCAACAAGTCAGCATGCTACAATGAGAATGCGCATCAGAGTCTTGACCCGGCGACCTTCACGGTGCACTTGGGATCACTGACCGTGCCAATGGATCGTGCTTTCAACGGGCAGATCGTTCTTGACGAACACTTCCAGCTCATCTCCCTCGTCAATTTCGATCAATGGGCCGGGTTGCTGGCCATTGATGAGGTACACCTCGCGAGAGACGCCGTCTACAAACAGTCAGTGGGGGCATTGCGACACATCATGCAATTGTCTTGCCTGGAGCCCTCGTTCCGCTGTGGATGGTGAAGTTGTATGTGCGCAGAGCAGCATTGGATGATCGCGCCCAGAGTAGAATCACAGCTGCAAGAGCTGTTTGCGCCGTGAACATGTTTACCAGCGTTTTCTTGCAATCAGCTTGTCGAAGCAAAAGCTGAGATGCGATGTTGTTTGAAGGATTCGAGATACCTTTTCACCAGATCAGATGGTGGCCGAGCGCGCCGTTGCGTTCTTTTTGCGTACTTCCCCATCTAATTGCGTAGAATTCCCGTGGCGCTTGGCGGTTGAGTTGTTTTTGCGTGCTGCTACTGATTGTGACTAGTTATGACTTGGATGTACGAATGTTCCGGACCTAAGTATTGTGAGTGGGTTCAGCCTGGGTGTCCTGGCATCACGTAGGCGCTTTAACAGTACGCGTGAAGCATAACATGATAGATACCACAGCATAATGTTAACAATGCACGGTTTTGTACACAAAACCTTAGTCATTTATTAGAGCAGCATTGGAATCTATCTCCTTTTGAAATACGCGCATGGCTGGCTCGTTGACCCACTCACAATACTTAGGGGCCCAACCTATGTAGTTTCATTTTAGATTGAATTGACTTAGGGTTAGGGAGCCAGTGCTAACGGAACCCGGCATGGCGGAAGGCGATTGAACTGTATCTAGATATGTGGAGTCTTGTGCCGGAGTTTCAGACATTAGGGATTAGGGATTTGTCGTTCGCCCCTGATTGCAAGCCTGGCACAAGGGTTGGAGCACTTCGAATCTATTTAACTATCTACTCTTGTCGCTGGTCCCTCCTCCATCAGCATCAATCAGAACAATCATCTCTCAACATCCATCGTCCTTGTGTTGCATCATCACTCAATACTTGCGCGAGCCTACGCTCCATTTGATAACTGGCAGTATCACCCACAATTGCCCATCATGTTGTTCGGAACAATCATCGCCCCTACTTTCCTCTTTGCCAGCAGTGGCCTCGCGCAAATGTCCATGCCCGGCATGTCAATGCCGACAACCTCAATGGATACCGCGATGTCAATGCCTGGAGTGTCCATGTCGTCCACCTCCATGGACCCCGCAATGTCAATTTCCACCGCCATGAGCTCCCGAATCGCAATGACGACCACGTCCTCGCCTGCCAAGACGTCCTCAGTGGCCACCTTGAGTGGTGTTCGAACGGGAGGCGGTCCCTCGACCATGAGCATGGACGGCGCAACCTCCTCTACGCCAGGCAGTAGCAGCGCCACAGTATCCACAAACGCTGCCGCTGGTAGCGCCGGTCCTCCAGAAGCGATGTTTGCCGCTATCGGGTTGGTTACTTGGGTCGCTCTTGGGGTGTCAAATGTATTCTGAATTCCATGCCAAGGATTTTGGTGTTGAGGTGCTGCCACCATCGATCGGGTGGAGCTTCGTTTCAGCTTCGTCTCTGTCATATATACAACGCAGATATGCCATCACGAAATGGAATAACGAACCCTGCCTTTAGTGACTGAGGTCACTGAGCCTACAAGTGGCATAATCACTATTCTAACAATGTTTAGTAAAAGCGACATGAGGGGAAGCAACCAGTGAGGTCTTCAATACAGATAATTGAATGAAACGTGTGAAACTGCCTGGCCTATGACGCAATTTAGTCAGTGATGTTATCCTTGTACAACTGCGACATGAAGTGAGTGAGTTGCTTAGATACTTGCAAAGGATAAAGAGTATGGTTGAGGTGGGTGCAATGTTTACACTTGGTCGCTCTGTGCCCCAAGTTGGTGTAGCTCGGGTCGGTGAGGGATTTGCCGAGGTTTTGCCAGGTCAGCCTTAATATGTCATCTGACACGCCACGCTCCAATGACTTTTCATGGGATAACGATGCATCCTTGGGAATGAAGCATATTTCCGAACT
>Ga0123337_10001516_pt1 | contig 29426 bp, 33 predicted proteins | sample frozenSSSSmetaG_FD_89792 | JGI IMG/M metagenome (GOLD analysis project Ga0123337, IMG submission 89792) | Glacier valley bacterial and archeal communities from Borup Fiord, Nunavut, Canada, to study Microbial Dark Matter (Phase II) -... | ecosystem: Environmental > Aquatic > Freshwater > Ice >...
CAGAGGCAGTAAGACTAGTTTCTGCCAATATGTCGCGTTTAATCGCTTGAGCAATTAAAGTAGCCGATCCATCAAAGTCATCTGTATAAGTTACATCTAGATATGCTTCGTCAAGAGATAATGGTTCAACTTCTGATGCATAGCGCCAGAAAATCGCTCTGATTTTATTTGACACTTCGCGATAAGCTTCAAAGCGAGGTGCCACAAAAATAGCCTGAGGACAAAGTCGATAGGCGCGAGAGCTAGGCATGGCAGAATGAATGCCATATTTTCTAGCTTCATAACTGCAGGCCGCAACCACCCCTCTGCTATTAGGTGGCCCGCCGACAATCAATGGTTTGCCCATATAAACAGGCTGATCGCGTTGTTCTACTGATGCAAAAAAGGCATCCATATCAACATGAATAATTTTCCGTTGTCTTATCATTCTTACGTTGGAACAGCCCTTACTTTAATAACGTATTATTACGCATCTGAAATATATTTTAAACGAGAAGATGATCGAGTACTTTAACTCGTAAAACAACTATCTTTAAGCTGATTGATCCTTGCCTTGACTATGCTTAACACAACTGGTGAAGGTATGTTCATACACTACATCAGGTAAATTTTTTAACGGCTCCAAATAAACCATTTTACCTATAGTAAGCAAGTCATAACGACCTTGGGTATCTTTATATATTTTCTTAATTTTCTGTTCAAATTGAGACCATTCATCACCTTCAACTTGACGAATATTCTGAATTTCACGGGCTGTACCAGCTTGATATGCACAGCTAGTGATCGTTGAATGTTCTATTTCTTCGGCACTGATTGCAGAACTTGATACTAGAACTAAAAAAAATAAAATTATTTGTTTCATCATGTTGCCCTCATTTAATTAAATTTACGAGCAAGATTAAGTTTAAATGAATTTTAAGCAATTGAAAATAAAACATTCATGTTTTGGATCAAAGCTCAACAATACGAGCGGGTTCATATTCCATAAATATATCTTCACTTAAAATATCTACACAAATAGCGTTTAAAGTAACCTCTTCATACAACCAATAATAAAATCCACCTTCATCGATACCGTATCGCCAATCATATTTACATTGCAACCATCTATTGTCTAGTGAACCTACCAACGTTGATTCGTTACTTGAATCGGGCTGTGCTTGATAGTTTAGCGATAATTTATTCATATTGATTTGAAATCTGTCCAACTGTATCGCGCCGTTGTGTAGCTGTGAATAATGTAGTCGATTACCCAACAAATCATCTCCCCGTTGGTCAATAACACATTGCTTTTCAAAAACATACATAGCGGGCGGAAATAGAATTTGATATTGATCTGGTATCTTGGCTCGCTCCTCAATATGCATTGCTGTACGTTGGCTTTTGTCCCATTGTTTGATAATAATTTGTAATACTAATATGCTCATTTTTCTTGTATCTATATAAGGTGGTAGCAAACGCTATAGTAGCATTGCCAAAACGAAACTTTATTACTAAGCTTTATTACTAAGCTTTATGACGTAAACGATGATTTTATAAAAGATGGAGGTTTTATTATGCATTTTCATTGCTTCATTAGTTACACTATGGCTTTATATATAAACCCATTTGTTGAGCACTGTAATGACCATATTATTACCCCATGTTGAAGTTGAAACCCTGTCTAATCCTGATGCCTCAATTATTTGGTTACATGGTCTTGGCGCTAATGGTCATGATTTTGAACCAATTATTGCTCAGCTTGATTTACCCAAAAATGCCGCTATTCGCTTTATTTTTCCACATGCTCCATCGCTGCCTGTCACGATTAATAACGGTATGGTGATGCCTGCTTGGTATGATATTTTAGAAATGACTATTGAACGCAACTTGGATCAAGTGCAGTTGAATAAGTCCGTTAATGCTATTGTCAATTTTATTAATCATGAAATAGCTCGTGGTATTAAAAGTGAACGAATTATTATTGCTGGATTTTCTCAAGGTGGCGCTGTTGCTTTTGAAGCTGCGTTAGCTTTTCCTCAACAACTAGCAGGCCTACTTGCCTTATCAACGTATTTTGCGACCAAGGATACAATCGTTTACCACCCAACTAATCAACTTTTACCGATTGCAATTCATCATGGTGAGTTTGATCCTATTGTGCCTTTTCGTTTAGCCACCGATAGTTCTGAGATCCTTATTAAAAAGGGCTATCCAGTGGTTTTAAAAAGTTATCCAATGGAACACTCAGTATGTCGTCATCAGATAGCCGATATCCGTCAGTGGTTCATTGATGTCCTCAAGATTAAATAACCTTCTAAGTTTTTAATGAACGATCTCGATAGGCGGATTAATGATTAAAGTACGCTTAGTGAGATATTAAAACTAAAGTTATGTATAGGAATATCAAAAATGGGCCAGCAATATTCTGAAATATCAGATAAGTTACAGCAGTTTATCCGCGATCAAAAAATATTTTTTGTAGGCACAGCTACTGCTGAGAGCAGAGTGAATGTTTCTCCTAAAGGAATGGATTCATTAAAGGTCCTTAATGCAAATAGAGTGATATGGCTTAATGTAACAGGCAGTGGCAATGAAACTGCTGCCCATATTCAACAAAATAACCGAATGACCATCATGTTTACCGCTTTCGAAGGCAAGCCATTGGTTTTACGTCTTTACGGGATAGCCAAGGTTATTCATATCAATGATTCTGAATGGCAGGCATTGTTTTCGTTATTTGAGCCGATTGCAGGATCACGCCAAATTTTTGATCTTACCGTAGAATTGGTACAAACATCCTGTGGAATGGCGGTGCCCATTTTTAATTATGTACAAGAAAGACTTCAACTAAAAGACTGGGCAATCAAAAAAGGCGATACAGGTTTAAAAGAATATTGGCAAACAAAAAACCAACAAAGTATTGATGGCATACCAACGCATATTACGAAAAAAAACTTATAAACAAGTCAGTATCCCATGTCTTTTCTGTATAAAAGTTATGCCATCTTACCCACAATTCTTGTGGAAAAGGCTGTGGATAAGTCACGAGTAAAGTTGTAAGTGATTCTTCTTAAGACACCTTTAAAATTTGGTCATTATTTAACCAATAGATTTAAATAACCGTAAATGGATAGGCTCAAGTTGACATGTCAGTATGGCTGTCATGATGTTTAGTGATGCTGATGTTGGTTGATTGTTTTGCATCAGATTTGATTAAATACATCGCTACGTCAGCACGATGAATAAGCAAATCTAACTCAAAACCATTAAGCGGAAAAATAGCATAACCTATACTTGCACCAATCGTGACCGTTTTAGCCTCATCTATAATGATTGGTTGTTTTATGAGGTTATTTAATTTTTCTATAATAGTATTGATATTTAAATCATGATTTTTTAACATAATAAATATTAATATTTCATCGCCGCCCCACCGTATAATAATATCGTTTGAACGCACATGCTTAATAAATCTTTTGGCCAATGTGGTCAAAACCAAATCACCTGCTTTGTGTCCATATTGATCATTGATTGGTTTAAAATTATCAAGATCAATCATCAGTAAAGCATATTCAATATCTAGATTTTGTGAGTCATCAAGTAATGATTGTATTTTTTGTTTACCAGCACGACGATTATATAAACCTGTTAAGGGATCTAATTCCGCCTGTATTTTAAGGCTGTGTTCACGGTTACGTCGTTCAGAAACATCTTGAATGATGATTTCCACCACGGGCACATCAGAATCATCGACCACCTTTGTAATCATGCAATGTAACCAGTCAATATTATCATTATCAAATATTTTCAGATCTACCGAAACAGGAGCATTGTCTTTTAAAGCTCGAGAAACTGCATTTTGAAGTGTTAATGTCTCGACATCTATGACACTAAATAGTGATTCTTTCAGGTTAGCAGTTAAACGTTGCATTCGTTTAGAACCTATCATTTTCTCAAATGCAGGATTGTGTACTTTAAGATAACCTTGATGATCGATTAAGGCAATTCCACCACTGGTTTGTTCAAAAATACCTCGAAAACGACGTTCGAGTTCTTCTACTTCAGCTCTTAATGAACGTTCTCTATCAATGGTAAATTCAACAGAGTTTAACAACCGATTTATATCAACTTCTAATAGTCCGATTTCATCATGAACATGTTTAGCAGAATGTTCTAACCGTTGACCACTTCCAGGTGAAATCACATGCAGTTTACGTACTAAATTATTAATCACATCAACAAGTTGGTATTTTAGCAATAACATAATGATAAATATTAAAACAAAAGAATGTATTGTTATTAATACAACATGTTCTTTTGCTGCGTTTTTCGCATAAGTCTCAATTAAATGGTAATTAACATTAACCATTAGCTCACCTACACGCTCTGTTTTAACAAAAGGAGAATTAAGTGAAAAACGCATTAAGTCTTGTTCTTTTGCTGCACTGATGTCGCCCTTGCTGGCAATTACTTTAGACTCTGTTTTTAGCACAACCGCTTTTACTAAATCATTAGCTGCAATCCCTTGAACCACCTCCTCGGCTAAAACTACATCTCCAAGATAAGATGCTATCGCAGCTGTATGAGAAACGGCTTGTACTAACTGTTGAAGACTAGTGCGGGTTTGTTCTAATTCAGCTTTATAAGTTTGTTCGAAAAAAATATAAGCTGATATTGATGCAATAATAGTCGCTACAAGCGTGATATTAAATATAAGACGAACAGCTATTCTGTCAAAATATTTAATCCACATTTGTAACTACCTTAACGTCATCTGTGAGCTCTTCTTTTCGTATGTAAGCGATGGCTGCTTTATTATCTTTAATAAACTCAATAATAGATTGCGCGCTATCTATCGTTTGTGGTGGTGTTGCACGTCCAGAGAAAATTAATCTAGCCCAATAAGCATTAATCTCATTAACCGTTTTATTAACTAAACTACGATAAAATAATTTTCGTATTGGAGAATCGGTCTCTTGATCAATTGGCAGTGCTGCTTGTCCATCTGGAAACAATGACGTTCGCCCCATATAAATATCAATGACTTGTTTTTTAGTCAGCAATTTTACCAGATTATCCTTATTGGCAATCACCACAACTTCCGCCACTAAAGATCCAGAATTACAGGCCATAAGTATTAAGATGACGGTGAAGAATCGTTTCATTTAAAAAAGGAAATCCACTGTAATCGAGAAGATATCCATTTGACTTTTTTCAGCAATGGCACCTTTGGGTCGATCTAATAAAAGGCTGCCATATTCATCCACCCACGTTTTGTCCCATTGCGCTTTTAATGCAACTTTAGGCTGAATATCCCAGCGAGCGCCAACACTTACTGTGTGTTGAGCAGCGTAAAATTGGTTAAAAACGTATTGGCTAATGTGTTGTAAAGAATTATATGATGCTACAGGTGCCGTGGGCATTATTAAACGATCGTCTCGAGACTTAACCCATGAACCCACAATAAATGGCGTCACAGTTCCTAATTTTCTTCCTAAACTTAGATATCCAGATAACGTACCTGAAGTAAGTTTTGAGTCAGCATCAACGATACTCAACTCCGACTGAATTAACCAATCATTTTTGTCGTAGCTCATACCAGCTGCATAATATCGAATCATTTTGTTATCGATTGTTAGGTCGGCATATTCAGCGGCGGCGGGCCATCCGGCTAATGATGCTGCCTGCAAAGCCTGTTCAAGCGGTCGAATCGTATTGTTTACAATCTGGGATTTCGCTTGATTATAGGTGAATCTTATATTCCAAGAATCATTTTCCCAACCTATACTCGATCCCAACAGTTGTTTTAATTTAACTTCGTTCAAATCATCACTATAAAAATCATATTGTGCCTGACCGAACCACACGTTAGTGCTAAACAAACCATCAAACAATGAGTTTTTAAATTTCAAATCAATACCATCAATACCATTTGCAGGACGCAGAGCATAAAATTCTGTAGGAAGATGCGTCCAAAGACGAGCAAAACCGACATGCCTATAATCTGACATCAAAAAACTGCCCACCCCTACCCGGCCTAGTCTTACATTAATTTTTGAACTTATTTTATAGTTTAGATACGCCCACTGTAATGATTTATTGAGCGAGTTTTCATTTCTTTCTTTGGCGAGTAATTGCAAACCAAAATCTAGTTTATCTGAAGCATAATAATTAGCTTGAATACCTAGATTAGAATTATGACCCCAATCATATTCATCAAAAACTCCTTTGTTACTCACTGTATTTCGAAAGCCAAGATCTTTATCAGAATTTTTTGTCAATCCTACAGTGCCAAAACCATTAATTTTAAAGTCTGGTGAATGGGTTTCTAACGCCGCTACTTCAGCACTGAAACAAATTGCGACACATAAAATAATTACTTGGGGGTCTAACTTGTTACATATATTCATGCTGATAATAGTAGTCTTTCATAAATAACCTTAATATCGGCCATATAATAATCTATTATAATTTTTACATCAGCTTCCTAGTCACCACGCTAAGAAAATGGTTATTTAAAACTTAATTTTTGATAAAATTGCGACAAACTGTTCAAACAAGCATATTTAACAGAACAAATTTGCATTCATGTATAGAGTATAAAAATCTTATATATAAGTTCACACAACTATTTAAAACATCCATTTAAATTCGATCATTGAGATTTAAAATATTTTCAGTTATGTAATAAAATATTTTTTCGTAAAATTATAAATATTGTGTTGACATTGTAAATAACAATCATTATCATTTGCATTCGTTTGTTTAATTTGAAGACGGTTATTCGATGATTGTATGTATTTGTAACAATGTGAATTCAGAAACGATCAGTTCTGCTATCGGTATGGGTGCAACGACTGTTCAAACAGTCCGTGAAGCGACAGGTGCAGCCTCGTGTTGTGGAAAATGCCAATTCAAGGTCCATAGACTCATTCAAAATCATGTTGTTGATACAAATCTACTAATACAACATTCAGCTAAGCAAGGCCAGTTGAATTCAGCGCATTCTGAGATCTCTTATCAGATTTAAATACAGACACCCATTTGCATAAAAAGTAGTTATCAAGCTACACACTCCTCGTTTTTAGCGATAATTCCGCCTTAATTATTCAAAATCTACAAGACATCTATAGCCGTCAATCAGCATTTTGTCGTATCATTAGGACAGCGAAATCCACAGAACGCATTAAACTATTTTGTTTAAGTTCATTAGTATCTATTTTTTACAAATAGACTCATGACTAAATCAATAAAAGGAAAAGAGAATGAAAGGTGATCATCAAGTAATTGCATTACTCAATAAGGCACTAGGAAATGAGCTTATAGCTATCAATCAATATTTTTTACATGCAAAAATGTATAAAGATTGGGGAATGACTAATTTGGCTGAATACGAATATCATGAGTCTATCGATGAAATGAAACATGCAGATGCCTTAGTCGACCGCATTTTATTTCTTGAGGGTTTGCCAAACTTGCAAGATCTTGGCGCGCTTCGTATTGGTGAAAATACTAAAGAGATGCTCGAATGTGATCTTGCACTAGAATATGATGCCTTACCTGATTTGCGTGAAGGTATTGTTCAATCTGAAAAAGCGGGCGACTACGTTTCGCGTGATTTGTTTAAAAATATCTTAGCATCAGAAGAAGAACATATAGATTGGCTTGAAGCACAATTAGGTCTTGTTGATAAAATGGGTATTCAAAATTATATTCAAGCACAAATTGTAAAAAAAGCAGACTAATCGATATTTTAACCTAAAACATCTAATAGCATGCTTGCTAGTTTATAGTGCCAGAATGGTTGTCCATTCTGGCACTTTTGGATATTAAACCTCAACTTTTTTCAGTCAATATCCATTTTACTAATGAACTGTAGAAGCACCATTAATAAAGGTGATTAATAATAATTCGTAGACATCATCAATTTTATTCTCATTTTTCATGGCTCAATTAATGTCCCATGTTATGTCACTGGTTATTAGCATTTTTAACGAGGGCATTGTCAGCAATATTATCGATATCAAGCTAGATACGTGATCATTTGCTTTTGTTGTTACTATTCCATCAATCTTAATGATTTCGGTATTTTTCCATAAGCTTATTAGTTTAGTTTTACATGAAGCCAAATAAATGTGCGAAGATTGCGATAACTGTTTGATCTTGTTCACAACTGTCTAATCCCCCTTAAAAAATCATAATATCAAAGTGCCACACCATACTTGTGATTGTAATATTTATTTCGTGACATCCAAAAATGAGATTGGGCATATAAAGTCGTATATGCCTCTAATTAATTAAAGACTGGAGAATTTCACTTATGGCTACCGCGAATGCACGTCATATTTTGGTTAAAACTAAACAAGAGGCAGAAGTTATTAAGAAACAATTGGCAGGAGGTAAAGATTTTGCCCTACTTGCTAAAAAATATTCTCTATGTAAATCATCAGCTAAAAAAGGCGGTGATCTTGGGGAGTTTAGTCCAGGAAAAATGGTCAAGGCAGTTGATAATGTCGTGTTTAAAAAGCCTGTGTTGAAAGTACATGGCCCTGTTAAAACTCAATTTGGTTTTCATTTGATTCAAGTTATTTATCGTAGCTAATACAATAAAAGTGTCTTATCTACTCGTATAAATCAGATTACAATACAACATTACTACTCAAGATCTGGTTACAAAATGCAAAATCATAACATTGAACAATGGCAACACTACCATGATTTTTCTGTTCAAAATGAACAAGGTGAGCGACGCACATATTACGTGTTAATACTCACCGCAATCACAATGGTAATAGAAATTGTAGCGGGTACAGCATACGGTTCAATGGCATTACTTGCCGATGGTTGGCATATGGGAACCCATGTTGCTGCATTTATGATTGCCATCTTTGCCTATCGTTATGCACGTAAACACGCAAATAACCCCGCATTTTCATTTGGTACAGGTAAAGTCAATGCTTTAGGTGGCTTTGCCAGCGCCATTGCTTTAGCTGTCGTTGCTTTAGTGATGTTTGTGGAGTCAATACAAAGAATATTCGAGCCTCATAATATCCAATTTAACGAAGCGATTATTGTTGCAAGCATTGGTTTACTGGTTAATATTGTCAGTGCTTTTCTGCTAAGAGATGATCATAGCCACACTCATCAACATGTTGATGAAAGCCATGATGAGCATCATCAGCATCACGATCATAATATCCGTGCGGCTTATGCTCATGTCTTAGCAGATGCAATGACCTCAGTATTAGCAATCAGCGCCTTGTTAGTCGGTAAATATTTAGGCTGGAACTCCTTTGATCCAATTATTGGGATTGTTGGCGCAATAATTATTACGCGGTGGGCATACGGTCTAATCAAAGAAACGAGTCCATTATTACTAGATGCCAGCATCGCCGAGGAATACCAAACAGCCATAACAAAAGCGATAGAAAATGATGCAGACAATCAAATTGCAGATATACACGTATGGAAAATTGGTGCCAATGATTATGCCGCTATTATTTCAATTGTCACTCATGTACCTAACACACCAGAACACTATAAAGCACTGCTGAGCGAGTTTGATAAATTGTCACATATCACTATCGAGATCAATAAATGCACTGATGAAGAATGTAACCCTGTCTAGTCAACTTCTCCCAGACTAATTGCAAAACATTATAGGTTAAAAATTATGTGGATTTTATATGCCTTCCTCGCCGCCTTCTCCGCTGCGTTGGTCGCTATTTTTGCAAAATTGGGTTTGCAAAACGTTGATCCCACCTTAGCAACGACATTGCGTGCAATGATTATGGCGATGTTTTTGTTGATAGTTTCATTATTACTCGGCAAATTTAATGGTTTTGCTATTTCTACCAGCGTTAGTCTTAAAGAGTGGCTGTTATTATCGCTGGCAGGTATAGCTGGAGCTTTATCATGGTTGTTTTACTTTTATGCTTTAAAACAAGGCTCGGCGACTGCTGTAGTAGCGATTGATAGACTGAGCATCGTTTTTGTTATTGTGCTTGCCGCCCTATTTCTTCAAGAAGCAGTTACTTGGCGTACCATAACGGGTATTTTACTCATGGTATCAGGTGCTCTGTTTATCTCCTTAAAAGACAACGATTTATCACTTATAAGTTCATATCTTCTACGATTATTAAAATAAATCAGTACATTAGGGGGATAACTTAAATTTACTATCAGTCTAGTCTAGCACTAGTTTAGTATCCAGAATCATCTCTTATAACCTAAATAAGTAGCTCTATTATTTGCTTGATCATCAACCCATTAAACTATATCGTTGGTAATAAAAAATCTAAATTTCACCAAATGCTTCAAGTCTCTTTAACTATTTAAAGAGAAGAAACGATCAATTGTAATTATGTTGTCATTATAAATATTAACTGCCCCGTAAGTCTTTAAGTTAGGTAAACTGGCAATTTTCAAAATATCACTCGATCAGAATATTTTTATATTTTGGTTTTATTTATACAGGCATATTGTGGAGAGTAATTAATGAATCCCGAAAAAGTCATCTTTGGTTTTTTTATAATCTTAGCATTAACACTTAACTTTGGCTTTTTTATAGGTGATATTGATAATCCTAGTCATCACCATGTATATGAATTATTTGCCGTTGTCGTGGTGAACGTTATTGCTACGATTTTAAAATTTGGTGATCGCACGCAAATGGGCGCGATCTTACTCGCAACAAGCTTTGTTGCAGTGTTGCAATTGTTCGGTGCTTCTATCGTATGGACATTTTCTGTGCATATTTTCGACACTGGTTTAACGCCAACAATCATGACGAGTATCGTGTCACTAACGGGAGGAGCATTATTAGCAAATGTGATTTCAGTTGTACTGTTGATCATTGAAACAGTAATGTTACGTCGCTAACTTAAGCGAGCTGCTGAGTCATGTATAACATCATTTTTATCTTTTTCCGCGGTATGCGATTACCTTTATTATCGCTGGTCGTTGTCTTTTCAATAACCGCTTTAGGTCTGACACTGATTCCGGGTGAAGATCCTGATGGCAATGTCTGGTATATGAGTTTTTTTCATGCCATTTATTTTGTTAGTTATATGTCAACCACGATTGGTTTTGGAGAAGTACCCTATCCATTTAATGACGCGCAACGATTATGGGTCGTGTTATCGATCTATTCTTCTGTAATCTCATGGCTATACGCCATTGGTACATTACTCACACTCATTCAAGATAAAACATTTCAACAGGCATTACGAGAACTCAGTTTCTCACGTAAAATTAGATATTTAACTGAGCCATTTTACATCGTGTGTGGCTATGGTGAAACAGGGTGTGCTTTAGTTAGTGTACTTACAGAACGTAATCAAAATGCAGTCGTCATCGATATCGACCCTGACGTTATTAACTTATTAAAATTACAAAATCTACGGCAATTTGTACCCGGATTACATGGTGATGCCTCTCGGCCAATTCATTTAATCGAAGCAGGTTTAGAACACCCACTGTGCCAAGGTATTATTGCAGTAACAGATAATAATGATGTCAATTTAAAAATTGCATTAACCTCGAAGCTTCTCAATCCACAACTGAAAGTCATTTGTCGCGCCGATTCTCATGAGATAGAAGACAATATGTCTTCGTTTGGCACCGATTATATTATTGACCCCTTTGATACCTTTGCCATACATTTAGCAACGGCTATCCAATCTCCAGCCCTGAACCTATTAAATATGTGGTTAACGGGTGCTCGTTACGAAGCATTAGATCATCCTATTTATCCACCTCAAAAGGGACGTTGGATCATTTGTGGATATGGTCGTTTTGGCAAAACGGTTTATCGGCAACTTAAAAATAATAATATCAATCCCTTTATTATTGAAGCATCGCCCGACAGTACCGGCCTACCCACTTCTGACATATCACCAGATGATTGGATCAAGGGTTGGGGTACCGATGCCATTACACTCGATAAAGCTGGCATACGTGATGCAGTAGGTATCATTGCTGGAACAGATAATGATTCGAATAATCTGTCAATCATTATGACGGCTAAAACAATGAATCCAGATTTATTCGTTGTTGCACGTAATAATATGGAACAAAACACACGACTATTCGATGCGATTAAGGCCGATATCGTGATGCATCCAAGCTCAATAATCGCTGACAAGATTAGTGGATTATTGGCGACACCACTACTTTATGCATTTATGGGTTTGGCTCATCATCAAACCAGAGAATGGGCCAGCGAAATGGTCAAACGCACTTGCTTAATTGTTAAAGAGCAGGTTCCCGAAGTCTGGGAACTAGTCATTAATGATGAACAAGCGCTGGCCGTTTTCAAGAAATTAGCAGCTAATGAGGTCGTGACCATTGGCCACATATTATGTAACCCTAGACAGCGTGATGAGCAATTGTTTGCGATGCCATTATTATTGCAACGCAGTGGGATATTGACACTACTTCCTGATGAGGGCACGCCATTAGAAATAAACGATAAATTATTACTCAGCGGAAGACTTTCTTCACGTTATAAGATGGAGTGGACCTTATTGAATAAGTACGCACTAGAATATATTTTGTATGGAGAAAAAACGACCCACGACTGGTTTTCTAACTTATTATCGCGTGCAAAATAGTCATCTAACTTAATGAATAATTGTAATTAATGGCGATAACGTTGCGCGTGCTCAATGGTTAATTCTTCTTTGCTGGCCACACGTACGCCTAGAACTTTACCGCTAAAGACTAAACGTTCTCCCGCCGCTGGATGATTGCCATCAAGCACTACTTTAGCGTCGGCAATGTCTGTTACGGTGTATAAAATAATGTCACCTGTTGGATCTTCACCTTCAAACTGTGCTCCGACTTTGAGTATATCAGCAGGGAAAACATCACTAGGTTCAATTTGCAGTAATGCTTCATCATAATCACCAAATGCATCCTCTGGCTGTAGATCAACCATCACTGAATCACCTTTGGTTTTACCCATCAACGCTTGTTCCACTTTTGGAAAAATATTATCGTAACCACCCAATAAATAATTGACGGGATCGGCACTTGAGTCAAGTACATTACCATCGGTATCTTTTAATTCGAAGCTTAAGCTAACGACGGTGTTTTTATCAATTTTCATGGCTATTCCTGATACGTTTCGTGTAAAGATGCGGTCAATTTTTAATATTGACGACTATTTTAATCTATTTTGACGCTTTATTTTTAAAACTCAGCATCCACTTGAAAATGCATTAATTGTGAAGTGACAGGATGATTAAGCGTTAAGCTTTCAGCATGCAGATATAGCCGTTCAGCTCTCTTACCATAAAGATCATCACCGACAATCGGTATATTTAAACCTTTGATATGTGCCGAATGAACACGTAGTTGGTGGGTACGACCTGTTATCGGATAAAAATATACTTTAGTTTGTTGCTGTTGATGTTGTATTAACTGCCATTTAGTTTTTGCCGCTTTTCCATATTGATAACAGACTAACTGTCTTGGCCGATCATCTAAGTCGACTCTTAATGGCAAATCAATCATACCCTCTTGTTCAATTAGTTCACCGTCTAATAATGCGACATAACGTTTTTTCACGGTGCGATTTATAAATTGTTTTTGCAGGCTTTTATGTACATTTTTAGACAACGCAATCACCATCAAGCCCGAGGTAGACATATCAAGTCGATGCACAATGAGTGGCCCAGATGCTTGAGGATAACGCTGTTTCATCCGCAGATAAACCGAATCCTCAATGCTCTTTCCGGGTACCGATAAAAACTCACTAGGTTTATTAATCACCACCATGACATCGTCTTCATAAACAATGTCAATGGTTTTACCTTCAGCGGGATTAGTTAACAAAGGATTGTCATCCATATCAATGCCTTGCAGCATATGAGCAAGAATCGGCTGACACTTACCTAAACATGCGCCGTAATAGTTAGCATGTTGTCTTATTTCTGATTTTGGTGATACGCCCCACCAAAATTCAGCGATAGCTAAGGGTTTCATGTTTTGTTGAAATGCATAGTGTAACAACTTAGGCGCTGCACATTCACCCGCTCCGGCAGGCGGAAATTGCTGAGGTGTTTCTTCGAAAATATCATAGAGACTCTTATGGACACCTTTGTTATTCAAAAACCGATAATTTTTGAATAACTGCTGCTGCAAGTTGGCTGATAATGTCTTACGCTTTAGTTTTAACTGGTTCAGTTCGTCCTTAACGATAGTCAGATCTCTTTGTGTATTTTGTACTCTGGCGTCCCAATAAATGGTCAGATCACGCAACTGATTTTTATCTTGAATACTATCTCTACTTAATTGTGCTTTGCATTGTGAGAAACCTTCTAAGTTTAGAGTTCGTTCCGCTTCAAACCTTATCAGTTTTCTAGTTTTACGGCCTTCTATCATTAATTGTCTATGTGTTTGAATCGCAACAGATGACGCGTTTTCCTCAGCTATTAATGCCAATTCAATTTCAGCGATTAGCGGGTTGTCTTCTAATTTTTTGATGTGCTCATTAATAAGATTAATCTCAGATTGTCCCGCTAAGAAAAAACCATCTTCAGCCAACATATCAAAGACAGATGGCACAAAGTTGGGCAAATGATTTTTATCCGCTAATTTTCCTGAAAAAGCTGCTAGATAACCGATATCGCCTCGTTTATTTTGCACTAATAACACGCCAAACATTTTACCTATAGCCGTATCAAGATCGTCAGTCAACCCGAAATTATGCTGCCAGCTCGTTTGCGTTTTTAAATGAGCTTGCAATTCCTTAGCAGCCAATAAACATAAAGGATGTGGCTGATAATAAAAAGGAAAAGTAAAACGTACAGGCAGCGCAATCGACGCTATTGATTCTTTAAATGGGGTAAAATGATTTTCTTGCAAAGTAACCTCAATAGTCACAAATATGATGACGATGAATTTAAAATTCACAACTCAATATTAAAGCGAACATGATTAAATGAAAAAAGTACTAATAATCGGTTATGTCTGGCCTGAACCTAATTCATCCGCTGCTGGCAGTCATATGATGTCAATTTTACGCGAATATAAACAACAAAACTGGCAAGTTGAATTCGCGACCCCTTCTCAACCCTCCGATCACATGATTGATTTAGCAAGCGAAGGGATTTCTAGCCAACAAATCGTATTAAATTGTGACAGTTTTGATCGCTATATTTCAGATTATCAACCCGATATCGTGATGTTTGACCGCTTTATGATGGAAGAACAATTTGGTTGGCGTGTCGAAAAGAATTGTTCAAAAGCGCTGAAGATTTTAGATACAGAAGATCTACAATGTTTACGTCAAGCACGACATCAAGCTAGTAAATCCAATCGTGAGATGACCCAAGCTGATTTATTAAGCGATTTAGCAAAACGTGAAATCGCGGCAATATTACGTTGTGATCTATCGTTAATTATTTCTAACATTGAAATGGATTTATTAATCAAAACGTTTAAAGTCGATTCATCTTTATTACTTCATCTACCGTTTATGGTTGATCTGGCAACTTGTCCAACTTCAACCCGATCTTTTGCTGAACGTCAGCACTTCATGACCATTGGTAACTTTCGTCATGCACCTAATTGGGATGTCGTTTTACATCTTCAACAAATATGGCCGCTGATTAAAAAACAAATTCCTGATGCGCAATTACATATTTACGGTTCCTATCCTCCTCCTAAAGCCACCGCATTAAATAACCCAAAAACTGGATTTTTAATAAAAGGTTGGGCAGAAGATGCATTAGTTGTGATGGAACGAGCCCGTGTATGTTTAGCCCCAATAAGATTCGGCGCCGGCATTAAAGGTAAGCTCTTAGATGCAATGATTATGCAAACGCCTAGTGTCACATCATCATTAGGCAGTGAAGGCATGCATGATCAACAACCATGGCCAGGTTTAATTGCCGATGATGTCACTGAATTTGTAGCGTCAGCGGTTAATTTGTACAACGATAAGAAAGTTTGGTTAAACGCTCAACACCATGCATTGTCGTTACTTGCTTCACGTTATGACAAGCGACTCTTAGGCCCAACGTTAATCGCCAAGATAATTGATATAACAGATAATTTAAATTCACACCGTTTAGCTAACTTTACTGGTAGCATGCTTAGACATCATTCCATGATGAGTACCAAATATATGTCACAATGGATTGCTGCAAAAAATGCACATTAGACTTACCGAATAATTCACAACTTAATATCTGTTAGTTCATCGTTTAAATGGAGATAAAACATGACTCAAACTATTCTTGACGTTCGTGGCATTGGCCCCGCATTGCAAATTGCGCTGGCTAAACATGGTTTCGTCACCGTAGCTGATCTTGCTAATACAACTGTCGCACTACTTGCTGTCACCCCAGGAATTACAGAAAAAAAAGCAACTCAAATCATTGCTGATGCTGGCAACTTAGGAATGACTGTAGTTTCAGAAGAAAATGTAGTCGTCACAAAAAACAAAGATAAAGATAAAGATAAAGATAAAAAGACAGACAAGAACGCTAAGAAAGACAAGAAAGACAAGAAAGACAAGAAAGACAAGAAAGACAAGAAAGACAAGAATAAAAAAAAGGATAAAGACAAGGCTAAAAAATCCAAGAAAAAATCTAAATAAGTTATTTCACATCTCATCTATCAAATGATTAACATTGAGTGTTTCTACAAATATTAATCAAAAAGCTCAGATATTAAGAATATCTGAGCTTTTTATAATGTGATAGCGTTAATTCCATTACGTATTCATGAAATACTTTTGGAGATGTTATTTTGCTGAAATCTCAACTGCTATATTGTGGACGCTGCTACTTCCTCCCATATCTGATTTTAATCCCGGATTAAGGACATTCACATTTGAATTATCCGATTGACGTTTCGGCCAAAGGCCCTTGTGACTAAGGGCTATTCCCAATGGTATACCTTTATCTAATGCTAATTTCAGCTCAAGTTTCCCCGTTTTATTATGTAATATCACGATTTGGCATTCCTGCAACCCTCGTAATTTAGCTTCTTGTGGATTAAGCACAACATTTGCTTGCATAAGCTGCAGCTCAATTTTAATATCATTACCATAGCTACTATTAAGTAACCAAGGTGATGCTGGAGATAATAGCCTTAACATGTTATCAGCGGGTCGCATATCTGCGTGAGGTTCGGGAATTAACGGCAGACCATCGGTAACTGCAGCAGATGAACTTAAATGTATACGACCATCATTTGTCGGAAACTTAAGATCTTCAAACTGAATTACAGGTGCATCAGATATCGACACTGTACCCTTCAAGGACAGGCTAGCGAAAGTTTCTCCTGAGCCTGAAGCTAGCAAGACATGCTCAATGACTTGATGATCCGTTTCATAAAGCGCTGCTTCTTCAAAGCTCATGGCCCTGGACAAACGTCGGAAAATTTCAGAATTGGCTAACGACTCTCCCATGGCTTTCGAAACTTTAACTTGAGCAGACAAACTAAGATTAAAGTAAGAAGCCACAAGATCGTCAGACTCAAGAAAACTTGCTGCCGGCAAAATGATATCGGCATAATCGGTCGTATCGGTTGAAAACAGATCCGTCACGACTGTAAATAAATCCTCCCGACTCAGTGCTTTTTTCAATCTTGTTTGATCAGGGTTCGAAGCAACATTATTAATATTCCAACAGAATAATGCTTGTGATTTATTTGCATCCTCAAGATAGTCAATTAAATCCATGTGGCTTATAGATTGAGTTTGTGTTTTTGCTAAGTGAGTTCCTAGCAAGTAACTATCATCAACGTTTCGGTTAGCCAGACCATTGAGGTATAAGAAACCGGTACCAGGTTTGCCAATATTTCCAGTTAATGCAGGCAACAAGCTACAAGCACGAATCGCATTACCACCACGGACTTGGCGCTGAAAACCCTGACCCAACCAAAGCAATGAAGGCCCCGCAGTATAAATGTGAGCAAACTGTTCAATTAAGCTTGCTTCAACCCCCGTATCATCTTCGCACTGTTCAATAGTGTAAGCCTTTATAGCCGGTAATAACTGGTCGAAACCATTAGTGTTAACGTCGATAAAGTCATTGTCTAATAATCCATCACGATACATTACGTGCATGATGCCAAACGCCAATGCAGCATCGCTGCCAGGATGAAGCTGTAAGTGAAGATCGGCATTAGCTGCTGATGGGGTACGGATAGGATCGACGACAATAACTTTTGCTTTTGAAGTTTGTAACCAATGCTGATCAATATGGGGCGCACTAGCTGAAGGGTTAGCACCCCACACCACAATACATTGACTATCTTTAGAGGTGCGCGGATCGAAGCCATTCATTGAGGAACCATACACATAATTTAATGCAAGATGACCCGCAAGATTACAAATAGAATCTGGGTTGACTTCTGTAGCGCCCAGACGATTAAAGAATCGCATTGGAAAATGGAAACCAATCATTGAAAATGTACCGGTGTAATGCGTGTTCAGTATAGTATTGGCACCATGACTGTCTATGATGCTATGGAATCGATTAGCGATGGTGTTCAAAGCTTCATCCCACGAAATCGCTTCAAATTGACTTTTTCCTTTAGGACCAATTCGCCGTAACGGTTGGGTTAAACGTGCATTAGCATCGCGCCAAACGTCGTTGTATGCGATAGAACATTTTTTACACAACTTACCTCGACTTACTGGGTGATTAGGGTCACCACGCACACTTGAAATTTCGCCGTCCGTAATGTTCACTTCAATACCACATGCATCATAACAATCGCGTGGACAGGTTGTTAGAATGGTTTCTTTAATACTCATCAGCCCAACTCCAGATTATCTATTTCCTTAGTGTTCAGCATATCATAAAAAATTCATACTAATTAACTGTTGATAACCTATATAAATTAACGAATCTTCGTATATGATGCAGACGTATTAAGCTCCAGAAAATCATCGGATGACGATTAAAAATTTGCATTAAGAAGAAGCGGTTAATTGGCAAAGTATCTTTGAGATAGTTGGCTTAAAGTTTATTTGTTCGAAAGTATTACAGAACTTCAACACTTATTAATATGGGTACAAAGTTACTGTTTAAAGTATTAAGTATAACTATATTTAAATGTACACTAAGAGTCTTCGCTGGTATCTGACTGGCAAAAAATCAGAGTATTTATGGAAAAAGTTATCTTACTTGTTGATGTACAGAATATTTATTACACAACTAAACACAGTCATAATTGTAATTTTGACTATAACGAGTTTTGGGCACAAGCTACTGCTAATAGGCACGTTGTAAAAGCCTTTGCCTATGCCATTGATCGAGGTGATGAAAAACAAAGGCAATTCCAAAATATCCTAAAAGCGATCGGTTTTGAGGTTAAATTAAAGCCTTTTATTCAAAGATCTGACGGCTCGGCAAAAGGCGATTGGGATGTGGGTATAACCATTGATGCAATGGAATATGCAAAACAAGTAGATGTCGTTGTATTAGCATCTGGTGACGGCGATTTTGATTTATTGGTCAAAAAAATACGAGCTGATTATGGTGTTTATGTTGAAGTTTATGGCGTCAGACAACTCACTGCCAGCTCACTGATTGATGCAAGCTCAAAATATATACCAATAGAAAACAAGCTTCTCCTCAAATGATAAAGAAACTAAATTAAATCTTAAGTGACCGTAGTTCAGTTATGTTAATTAAGAAAGGCTATTAAATGTATTAAAATATATCTAGTGTATGGATATATCAATTGCTTAAAACTGTCTTTAATTACGTTGTATTCATCAAAACATTTTGTTAGTTAATCTACTCGACCTTTAGAGAATATAAAATGAAAAAATTGCTCGCCATCGCTTTTGTAATCATGAATTTATCGGCGTTAAGTCACGCGGGTGTTATGCCTGATAACGTTCTTGCACCAGAAGTCGTTAATATTAAATTAAAGTCATTTACTGCTGAACAAAATCGCGCAATTTTGGATGTTAGCTTATATAACCCTAATGATTTTAAATTACCTGTAAGAGAAATGTACGGTGATATTTATCTAAATGAAACCGCCATTGCAAAGATTGAAGCGCTCGGTGAAAAAAGTTTAGGCGCTCATGAAACTCAACTCTTTTCTGTTCCCGTCATCGTGAAACCAGATGAACTGACTAACGCTAGCACTAATGTCATGATGAATGGTGTCGCAAATTATCGCTTTAAAGGTTATATGATGTCGCCCGTGGGTGAAGTACCCGTTGAACATGAAGGTCAATTAACCAGAGAACAAATAATGTCATTTTTCCAAGCAGTTATGTCAATTCGGCAGTCGCAATAATGGCAACAAGTCATGCCATTTAATATCTGTCAAAGTAAATAGTGATAAAGAATAAATCATTACAAATCTAAATAATATTTACCCTTTCTGGTATTATTTACCGGTCGCAGATAGCGTGACAATAATCTCGCTTATATATAAGTATTAAGCTCAAACTAAATATCGGTTTTATGCTTCATAGCAACAACTGATTTTTAACAAAACTATAGTCAGGATATTTATGCCAAAAATCATTATTGAAAAAAACCCAAGTGAAGATCGTTTAAAAGAACTTGGTGTATCAGCTTGGGAAACATGGGATTGTCCCGTTACAGAATTTAGACTTGACTTCGATGAAACAGAAAAAGCGTATATTCTTGAAGGCGAAATCGTTGTAACGCCAGATGGCGAACCTTCAGTTACTATCGTTCCTGGTGACTATGCCATTTTTCCAGTTGGCCTAAAAAGCATGTGGAAAGTGACTAAACAACTTCGTAAACATTATAGCTACGACTAGTCACAAACTAAGGCATCTTCGGATGCCTTTTTTTATATGACACAGATTAACTCACCATGCGTACGTAATTGCTGCCTTAATGAACTGGATATTTGTCTCGGCTGCTTTCGCAGTCTAGAAGAAATAAAAGTATGGGGTCGAAGTGATACGACGATCAAACTTAAGACTCAAATTTTAGCTAACTCAGCATCGCGACAACAAATACGTCAAAGCAAAGATTGAGTGCATTTTTATGAATTTTATAAAACGCTTCCTAACTAGACGAATTTTACGACAACACGCCATCCCTTTCACTACATGGCGTCGCGTCACATCTAAAATACCACTCCTCGCCACTCGTACCAATAAAGAAAAAGCACGATTACGGATGCTTACTACGCTATTTCTACATCAAAAATCATTTACAGGTGTGCATGATTTAGAAGTGACGCTCGACATGGGCATCACTATTGCTGCACAGGCCTGTCTCGAAATTCTTTATTTAGGTTTGAACGCTTTTGCTGGTTGGGTCGAAATTGTTATTTATCCCTCAGCATTTATCGTCAACCGTGATGTTACTGATGAAAATGGCATTGTTCATGCTCAAAAAAGCGGGCTGAGTGGTGAATCTTGGGGCCGAGGCCCTGTCATTTTATCTTGGCAAGATGTTGAACAAGACAGCTATAGATTGCACCAAGGTCATAATGTTGTCATTCACGAATTTGCCCATAAATTAGATATGTTGTCTGGTCGAGCAGATGGTCAACCACCTCTGACTAATGACATGTCGTTGCAAACTTGGTCAGACGCTCTTCGTGATGCTCATGCCAAATTGATAAACCAAATCGAACATCATCAACATACTTATATTAATAGCTACGCAGCAACTAACCCCGCTGAGTTTTTTGCAGTCAGTTGTGAATATTTTTTCACAGCGCCTGAGCTACTCGAAAAGCAGTGCCCTGAGGTTTATCAACAATTAAAATCCTACTTCAAACAAGATTTACGGTTGAATAAAAATGTAACTTAAAAAATAAATATATAATTCCTGTCAACCAATTCTCTTCAACCCCGTTGTTATAACTGTAGACCCTTCTACACTCATCGGAGAAGTTAATATGAAAATTAAATTAATACTTTTTGCTGCGGTTATTTCATTAGCCACATCGTCAGCGGTATCAGCCCACTCAGATCGTTCTGATTATAATGAACGTCATGATTATCGATCAGTAGACAGATATAATGCTCCGTTTTCATTTAGTTTGGTCGTTCCTGGCCCCACATATTATGTACGTCAACGTAATTATGACCGTCGGGATTATCACGATGATTACAGACATAATGATGATCACAGACATAATAATGACCACAATCGCTACAATAACTATCGCAACAATAATAATCATTATGACAAGCATAATAGGAACGAAATTCAGGGCTTTAGAGGAACGCGATAGTAGCTTACATTGAGCGTACTCAACGTCAGTGATAATGGCTCATAGTTGCAAATTACTTAGAGCATTAAGGACACAATTTTAATGTCTGAACTGCTCAATAAATTTTTAGCTGACAATCAATCTCAGGCATTTCGAATGGCACAATTCGCTACTGGAAACCGTGAAGATGCTTTAGATATTGTGCAAGAGGCGATGATTAAATTAGTCAAAAAATACCGGCATCTACCTGAACAAGAGTGGCCGCCATTATTTCATCGTATCTTGCAGAGACAAATCACCGACTGGTATCGTAGCAAAAATATTCGTCAAAAATTTTTTGCTTGGTTACCTGTTAGCAATGATGAAGATGCTGACAATGCTTTGGAATACATCGCAGATTCATCAGCAAGAACGCCTGAAACTCATTTACTTAATGAACAGGCCATTGACATGTTACAGGTGGAATTACAACGCTTACCACTTCGACAGAGGCAAGCCTTTTTATTACGGTGCTGGCAAGGCTTGGACACCGCACAAACTGCACAAGCAATGGGTTGTTCGACAGGCAGTGTAAAAACGCATTATCATCGTGCATTAACTGTTTTACGCAATAAATTAGGGGAGACATGGCCATGAAAAATCACTTTGAAAACAATGTAAAACATCAACTAGATTCAAGTGTAATGACATTGGATGCCATGACACAATCTCGGCTTAGCCAAGCGCGATATAACGCTCTTCAATTTGCACAATCTAAACGTATTCATCTCAGTCTGTGGTTTACAGGGTTAGCTTCAGCAGGCGTAATTGCACTATTAATGGTAATGCTTATGCCTGCATCACCGCAAATACAAAATAGTCCCGTGGTAGTAACAGCGACAAGTCCAGAATGGGTTTTAGTTACTGATATCTCCGATGTTGGCGAAATCGAGTTATATCAGTATCTTGATTTTTATCAATGGCTTGAGGATACCGACTCAACTGGATCTAATAGCTGAGGTCAGTTAAAGGACTATTCATGAAAATGCATACACCACTAAATTTGATTAGCATGCTGTTCTTTGCAGTAATGATAAGTCCCACCTATGCTGGTAATGACACTGAGACTAAACAGCAACAACGAGCTGAACATTGGCAGAATATGACGCCAGAGCAACAAGCAATCGCTAAACAACGTTACCAAAAATTTAAAAATCTTCCTCCAAAACAACAACAACAAATTCGTGAACGCATTCAACGCTTTAAACAATTGCCCTCTGAAGATCAGCAACGTCTAATCGACAGTCGTGAAAGATTTAAAAACTTGCCCGATGACCAGCGTCAGCAGATGCGTGAAAAATGGATGAATATGACACCCGAACAGCGCCAACAAGCGCGAGATAAGCATAAGAATTAATAAATTGAAAGAACATCAATGAAAAGTCGAAAACTAATGCTTAATAAAATAAAAACCGCTAAGATTCTATACCTTAGCGGTTTTTATTAAAGTATGTTGACAGCCAATATTATAGTGGTAATTGACTCGTCACTAAGCCAATCACGCCGCCTAACACGCCTCCCCAAACAACTAACCAGCCTAAATGTTGTCTGATCATCGCTTGAATAATGTCTTTCACCATCTGCGGTGACAACTCTTCTAAACGTGACATTACGACATGTTCAATTTGTAAATGTATATCTTGGCTAACCGAAGCACTAGCCAGTTTTTCTCGAACACTGCTTTGAAAAGACTCACTATGTGCCAACTCATTCAATGATTTTTTCATCTTGATAATAAAAGGTGCCTTAAGGGGCATTAGTGCTTCTACCCCTCCAAACATACCCAACATACTGCCAAAAGAGGATTCCATAATCGTAGAGACTAAACCATCATAAGTACCGCTCAAATCAGTTTCTTCAATCACATCATGAAAATCGAGCTTATGATGATCATTTTCGCTGACCATTTCTAGAAAAAAACGATCCAGATTGTCTTTGCTAAAAAACTGGTCCATGACTAATGTATGAATGCCCACTTTAAAGTCTTCAAAGCGCTCACTAATAACACCGGAACCATATAAGCCTGGTACTTTTTCGAATAACATATGAATAGCTAACCAGTTTGTCACCCCGCCCGCTAAGGCGAAGAGTCCAGTTGCTAATACAGGCTCACGAAATGGTGCGTCTAAAACCAGTCCTGTAACAACCAGTCCTGTTGCAATCACATTGGTTATAAGGCTTTTATTCATGTTTTTAGTCTTCAATCCACTTACTTAAAGCTTCAATAATTTTAGTCGCTTGATCTTTACTTGAAATATTAAATTTCGAACGTTGGCTATACTCACCATTACGTTTTTGGTAGCGACGAATCGTATATTTATCAGGTCCAAACTCGCCTGTTTTACGATCAAGATCTTGATAACGATACATCAACGTAGCCCAAGCGCCCTTTGTTAACACAACCTTGTCTAATTCTTTAACGGTCATGTCGTCGCCTTCCATATATTCGACCGTTAGTTCATCTACTGTTTCAGCCATGATGCTGTTCCTTTATATAAAATGTTATCTAAAAAATTGGGTTAATACTTTATTAAGCATGTAGGCATCTTGGCTACCCGCAAGTTCGCGAATAGAATGCATGCCAAGAGTCGGTACACCGATATCTAAGGTTCTTACACCTAGTGCTGCGGCCGTAAGCGGTCCAATCGTACTGCCACAGGCCATATCGCTACGCACAACAAAATCTTGTACTGGCACATTAATCTGTTCACATAATTGGCGAAAAAATGCACTGGTTTCGCTATTCGTGGCATATCGTTGATTTGCATTCGATTTAATCACTGGCCCATGATTAAGTTTAGGACCGTGCTCTGCATCATGTCTATCAGCATAGTTCGGATGAATCGCGTGGGCATTATCCACCGAAATCATAATAGAATGCTGAATCATTCGATAATGAGATTCTATATCGGGACATAAGCGCATTAAAACTGATTCGAGTAAGGTGCCTTGAGCTCCTGAACTCGACATACTGCCGACTTCTTCATGATCCGTACAAATCAGTAAGCTAGGCATTATTCCCTCAGTCTTGAGTAATGCATTTAAACCAACATAACAACTTAGTAAATTATCCAGTCGGGCACTACTAATAAAATCATCGTTTAAACCTATAACCGCCGCGGTTTGGGTATCGTATAAGCTAATTTCATAATCTAGCACTTTTGCAACATCACAAGTTGGTTGCTGCTGCTTAATCTGTTCTAGTAATAAATCACGGAAATCTTTAGTTTCATCTTCTGCCAGTTGTAAAACAATTGGTGGCAAATGTGTCTGTGCGTTAATACTTCGGCTCTGATTAACTTCACGATCAAGGTGGATCGCTAAACTAGCAATCGTTGCAATGGCTTTTTTGAAGTCAATTAATGTATGTTTAATCTGCTGTTTAGAATCAACATAACTAACTCGTCCCGCCATCGATAAATCACGATCAAACCATGGATTAAGCAAGGCCCCGCCATACACTTCAACGCCTAGTTGCCATAACGTCTGGCTAATTTTTTCTGGTCGTGGTTTCACATGCAAACAAGGGCTATCAGTATGTGTTCCGACCATATGAAAACCCGTCGTTGTTAAATCAACATCAGGCAAAGTAAAGGCAACAATCGATGAATCATTTCGTGTTACGTAATAACGACCTGCGGTTAATTTCCCCCAAGCGTCTTTTTCATTCAATATTTGAAAGCCTTGTTCATCAAGATGAATACGCATAGTAGCCACCGCGTGAAATGGCGTCGGTGAAGCATCTAAAAATTTTAATAAATTTTGATTAAACTCAGTTGAAGCAGTACGTTGTGTCATCAGTTTTCTAAACTCGTAAAATGATAATTAATTTTATTCATATTGAGATGATTTAGGTTTCATCAATCTCAACTTTTTTCTTGCGTATTCGTCGCGATGAACCGCCATGCATACGGCATCGATCTGCTAAACAACCTTGATCCCAACCTTCAGGTTGTCTAATAACCACCGACAGCTTGCATCGTCGACCATTGGCTAACTTAGCACCACATTCAGGTCGGTAGCGCTTTACTTTTTCCCAACCTTCTAACGTTTGGGTTGCTTTACGAATGGTTTTTGCCTGTTTCAGCGTTAGATCACGATCGGCTATCACTTGTTTTTTCTGATCGGTATTTCGCCACCAGAAACGCACAACCGGGATAGGTAATCCAAAACGTCGCGCCAAATCATCTGGTTTTCTATAACTATCTAAACCTAATAAAAGTAATGCCGCTTTTTCAAGTCGTGACGTTAACTCCTTGCTCTCTTCAGGCGTCATCCTGACTCGCTATTCCCGCCTCTAATAAAGAAATAACCTCATCCGCAAGATTTTCGACTTCACTGAGCGGTTTGGCAAAATCACGAACCGAAATACCTGCCCTAATAACACTATCAGGATCGCCAGTAATTAATGGATGCCATTCCGGCAAAGGTTCACCTTCCGCTAAAAGTCGGTAGGCACATGTTTCTGGTAACCAATTAAAATATTCAGCTTTTTCAACACTCAATTGAATGCAATCAGGCATTAAGGTTTCACGGTTGCCATAATCTTTACAACGACAACTAGACACATCTAATAAGCTACACGCGGCACGAGTGTAATAAATCTGTCCATCATCTTCATCTTCTAGTTTATGCAAACAGCAACGTCCACAGCCATCACACAAGCTTTCCCACTCGTCATGGCTCATTTGGCTTAAACGCTTTTCTTTCCAGAACTCTTTAGATGTTTTATCCTGTTCAGTCATGAGCACTTCTTTAGATTTAACAACAATACTTTCGCCTTTGATTAAGCAATGTCAGCACCAGTCACTATTGCTTGCGGGTGATATTGCGATTAATTCTTGTAAAGAGTGGCACGATACCAAACTCCACCTATTGAAAACACCGTTTAGTATACAACAGCTGGATGATTTACCGACAGTTGACTTAGCCATTGTCAGTGAAATCACTGAGACATTGCCAAAGTCTCAAGCAATGCAATGGCTTGGTTTGATGCGTAATGCGCATGCACAACATATTATTGTTATCTCTGAAATATCACTCGCCACACAACAAGGTTGGCAATTAGCCGATTTCTTAGCATTGGGCATGAAGCGTGTTGGCATCATTGAAAATTATCATTTATTTAGCTATGCCATCGAAACATATCAACCTAAACATGATTGGCTGAATAGTCGTTTCTGGGCTAATCCAGATAATTTTGATAAGTATCGCTGGTAATAAAAGCTATTTTCTTTTGTTAGGCTGTTCATTTTTTCAATTGTAGGCAACGTTATCTTATAAATTTACATAGACAAAATATCATTACAAGCCCTGATTATCTGTAATAAAATTGTCATAATTAACACATACACTACTGCGTTAATGTATGACTTATCGTGGTGAAGTGTGAAATTATCTGATGTATCTAAAATTCTAATCACCATCATTATTAGCTTTATCATGTGCGCTGTAGCTATTGGAATATGGGGATGGAACGAGCTAGATAAACCCTATAAAATCTCGCAAACCTTTCAAACATATAAATCAGCATTTGACAGAGATGCTCGAATTCTTCTTGAGCGATACTTAATTACCGGAAATGCCGATAATTTACAGCAAGCAGAAATCATACTGGACGGTTTATTGACCTCCAATATTGATTGGCTCACAAAGCAAGATAACCTTAAAATTCAAACATTGATTAAAGATCTTCAAAATAATGTCCAATTAGTACGCTCTGCCGGCAAACTTGCAGGTAATCCACAAGCGTTACTTATCAATAACGAACGTGAACGTGCAGGCGAACTCAGCCAGCTTAGGAAATATCTAAATGATGCTGAACTTCGTGATTACATTAGCAAAGTAAAGTTTACTGACCATCTTCTTCAACTCAATCAGTCTTTAGTCAAAATAACCTTATATCGGCAACAATATTTTGATAACGCCTCCTTGCAGTCAAAACTATCATTAACGAATGAAAACATTACGTTTTCACAAACACTAATTGATACGATAGCGCTGCCCAGTTTTGGTATTTATACTGAAGTTGATGAAGATTCTTTAATTGCCGAAGAGCCTGAAGAACTAGGCCAATCGAGCTTAAACTCTTTATCATCACTGACCAAACGGTATACAAAAGAACTCGATAATACGGCAGAACTTTCAGCACGCTCTACATCAAGTAAGGCAGAACTTAATAAAGCAATGCAGCACCTTACGTCATTGCTCAATAGTCATCAAAGTCAAATTGATGACATTAAGAAAGACATAACATGGCGAGTGAAATGGCTGATGATAGTGTCAATTAGCGTTATTATGATCGCTATCGCTTTATTATTTTCCTTACAAAATAAAGTGATTGTTCATCTGACTCAGCTTGAGGTATTTCTGCGGGAATTATTGAAGGGAAATTATAATCAAATATTAGACTCAAATATGCATTATCAAGAAGTGTTATCAGTTGAAAAATCGGGGCTTCATCTCCAAACTCATATAGCGAGGCTTATTGACCGATTAGCGGTAGAATCACAACAAATTATTTGTGCCAGCAATGATATGCGAACAATTTCAGAAAAAGCGCTTTTGCTAACGAAACAGCAAAACTCATCAACAGATCAGGTTGCAACAGCAGTATCACAGCTGTCCTATTCATTTAAGGGTGTAGCTGATAATGCAGCAAATGCATCGAAATCTGCATCATTAGCTAATCAAGCTACTGCTGAAGCAAGCCATTTACTGAGCCAAACAGCTTTATCAGTAGAAACATTAGCGACAAATCTAATTTCTGTTGAGAAAATAATGGCTCGATTAAAAGATAATGGCAAGAATATAGGTGCTGTATTAGAAGTGATACAAAACGTTGCTGAACAGACCAATCTGTTAGCCTTAAACGCAGCAATTGAGGCTGCTCGTGCTGGTGTGCATGGTCGTGGTTTTGCCGTAGTGGCTGACCAAGTTAGACAATTAGCATCTAGAACAACCTCATCTACCGATGAAATTCGCAGTATAATTCAACAATTAGTGGCCTCCAGTGTTGAGGCATCTCAAACGGTTAATGTTCAAAGTAAAGCCGCCCAAAAATGCGTCATTCAAATGAATGGCACTCAAAATGCGATAGAACCTATTATTAACGCCGTTGAAAACATTAGCGAGTTAAATACACATATTGCAGAGTCAACTCAAGAACAAGCCCTAACGGTAAATGAAATAGCAAAAAACAGTGTCATTATCAA
>Ga0123337_10001517_pt1 | contig 29405 bp, 23 predicted proteins | sample frozenSSSSmetaG_FD_89792 | JGI IMG/M metagenome (GOLD analysis project Ga0123337, IMG submission 89792) | Glacier valley bacterial and archeal communities from Borup Fiord, Nunavut, Canada, to study Microbial Dark Matter (Phase II) -... | ecosystem: Environmental > Aquatic > Freshwater > Ice >...
TTAGCCATCATTATTTAAGATGATGGCTAACGCCATAAAATTACACTACTGGATTCCCGATAAAAGCACTCGGGAATGACGACTCCAAGAGCCCGGTATCGTTAAGTAAGTGCCATTCGGATGTAATCCCAGCTGATGAGCAATGATGCTGGGATTACATCTCAGCCTACAACTTTTATAACAATCATCCCGGACTTAGCCAAGACAATGCCCACACTTTTATTACGCAAACTACTCGCTTGTACGCTGCTCCTGATCTTCTCCTGCACTGCCCATGCAGCACTCAACCTTGCTGACCCGCTTCCTGTCAGTCCGTCAGTAAAAGTAGGCAAATTAGAAAATGGGTTGACTTACTACATTCAAAAAAATAGTAAGCCAGAAAAGCGGGTTGAATTGCGTTTGGTTGTGAAAGCAGGTTCCATTTTGGAAGACGATGACCAGCAAGGCCTGGCGCATTTTCTCGAGCACATGGCGTTTAATGGTTCGACTCATTTTAAAAAACATGAACTCATTTCTTATCTTCAATCAATCGGCATTAAATATGGCGCTGACTTAAACGCCTACACCAGCTTTGATGAAACCGTCTACATTTTGCCCGTGCCAACAGACAAAGAAGGCAATCTGGAAACAGGCTTTTTAGTACTGGAAGACTGGGCGCATGGTTTAACTTTAAACGATGCTGACATTGATGCCGAACGCAATATCATTTTGGAAGAAGAACGCTTAGGCAGAGGTGCGGACGACCGCATGAATAAAAAATTATTACCGCTTTTATTCAATGGTTCTAAATACGCAGAGCGTTTGCCGATAGGTGTCGATACCATCATTCGAAATTTTAAATATGATGCGTTGAAGCGTTTTTATAAAGATTGGTATCGCCCTGATTTAATGGCCGTCATCGTGGTCGGTGATATTGAACCGGAACAGGCTGAACAAATGGTGAAGGCGCATTTTTCCAAACTGAAAAATCCAGAAACGGAACGGCCGCGTAACTACGTCACCGTTCCACTCCGTACGCAATCCACTTTCATCGTTATTACCGACCAGGAAGCCACGCATAACGAACTATTAATTCAATACCCGACAGAACCAGCCAGGCCTGAAATAACCATTGCTGATTACCGGAAAGAGTTAATCCAAAATTTGACATTCAACATGCTTGATCAACGTTTGCAAGAGCTGACGCAACAAGCCAAACCACCATTTATTGCCGGCGAAAGTTCTTTCAGCCCGGTTGTTCACGGCTATAAATCATTTTCCTCAGCCGCGATGCCAGGAAGCGCCGGCGTTGAATCTGCGATCCGGGCGCTCATTGAAGAAAATAAACGCGCACATCAATTTGGTTTTAGTGCAGATGAATTAGATCGTGCCAAAAAAAATCAGCAGCGTGTTTTTGAGTCGGCATACAACGAAAGGGACAAATCCAAATCGGCCAGTTTTGCTTCTGAATATATCCGTCATTTTTTAGAAGATGAAGCGATACCTGGCATAGTGAATGAATACACTTACGTCACTGAACTATTGCCAGACATTACGTTGACGGAAGTGAACGATTATGCGAAGAAAAACATTCCCGATGGCCAGGCAAAATTAGTTGCTTATATGGGATCCAGTCTGAAATCAAATAAAACGGACGCACAGATTCCAACTCAAACACAATTATCCGATTGGGTAAGTGCAGCTGAACAATTACCTGTGACTGCCAACAACGACAAATTTATTCCGGCACATTTAATGGCGCAGCCACCCAAAGCTGGCAGCATCCGGTCTGAAACTTACAATAAACAACTAGACACGACCGAATTAACCTTATCTAACGGTCTTAAAGTACTGTTAAAACCAACTGATTTTAAAAGTGACCAGGTGTTATTAAGCGCAAAGCGCTTTGGCGGACAATCGCTTTTTGATGACGCGGATGTATTCAATGCACGTTATTCCAATGCGATAGTTAACAGCATGGGATTAGCCACTTTCACGCCGACGGAATTGCAAAAAATATTGGCCGGAAAATCATTTTCCTTTCAAGAAATGTCTAACAATTTTATTGAAAGCTTAAGAGGATCTGCTGCCGAAAGCGACGTCGAATCGCTGTTCCAGTTCATGCATTTACGTTTAGCAAAACCGCGTATCGATCCCGATCTGTATACCGCCTACATCACGCGCCGGACTGACGCCAGCAGAAATAGCATGGCCAAACCTGAATCGGTATTTGCAGATGCTATATCAACCACGCTGTATAACAATAACCCGCGGGTGGCGTTAGTTGCCAAACCGGATGACTTCAATCACGTCACCATGGATCGTGCTGTCGCGATTTACAGTGACCGGTTTACCAGCGCAAAGGGCTTTCACTTTATTTTGGTCGGCAACGTTGATCTGAAAAAAATTAAGCCATTAATCGCTACGTATTTGGCCAGTTTGCCAACGACAGATATCGCACTTGATTATCGTGATTTGAACATTCGACCAGTGACCGGCGTGGTCAAAAAAGAAGTCCACAAGGGAAGTGAAGACAAGAGCAAGTTAGTACTTATTTTTACCGGTCCGGCGCACTATTCAAAAGAAGAAAATATGCGTTTTAATGCCATGATTGAGGTGATGAATTTGCGCATTGTTGACGTATTACGGGAGAAATTAGCGTTGATTTACAGCGGAAAAATGCGGGGTGGAATTGATCGCATCCCTTACCAAAATTACCAGATCACTATCAGCTTGCCCGGTAGTCCAGACAATGTGGACAAAATGATTGACGCTACTTTTTCTGAAATTAAAAAACTGAAGAAGGATGGCCCGACATCAGCGGAATTAAATAAGGTTAAACAGAACTGGATCAAGACTAACAAAATTGCACTGCATACCAATGAACATTGGCTAAATAGCCTGGAGAGCGCCACGTTGTACAACACTGATCCGGCGGATATATTCACTATCGAAAAACGTATTAAGGCAGTGACGTTGAAAGATGTACAGGACGCTGCGATGCGTTATTTGAATATGGATAATTATGTGCAGGTTGTGCTTTATCCGGAAAATAATGACAAAAACTGAATCACGACGGCGGGAAGCGTAACTGTGAAAAGTTGCGCCGGTTCTGAATCGCTTTACGTTCAACCTCTGGCGCTGATTCCAACCAACCCTTTTGTTCCAGAAATAACAGGAATGCTCGCGTACTCACTTTGCGGCAATTGGCTGGCAGAAGAAAACTGGTGCGGGCAATTTTGTGGTCTTCAAACAGAAATAGTCCGGTCGGTGGTGTGCCCTGCAGAGCGAAATCGTTCATTGCTTCTTGTATGGCAAGTTCACCAAGATTGGATTTTCTCAAGGGCGCGACGTTCGCACTCTGCGTGCTTAGATAATACTGATGCGTCTTAGTGGCCACAAGCTGCAATTTATTCTTCCTGACCCATGTCGCAATAGCCTGGCTGGTCGGCGTCTTATTGCGCGTAACTTCAAGCAGCACCATGTCGACAATTTGCACAGACCAGCCCGGCTTAAATAGCATATCAAGTGCATTAGCGTAGGCCAGCGTGATGAGTGGTCCGGCATCCGGCAAAAGTATTGTTGTACCTACTTCGTTCGCCACTTTCATTCGCCGTCTAATGCGTGGAGGTTATCCACCATGTCTTGCGTTGTTGATTCCGGCAAGCGCGGCATCGGAAGATGCGCCTGCGCCATCAACAAAAACAGGTCTTCCTGGCTGTCAATACCCAAGGCCGCCATCGTGGCATGATCGTCGCAACGACCCAGCGAAAATTTCAACAATGATTCGAAATTATTGTTTACAGCCGCCTCGGCTGATTCATACGTTTCCACCAGGTAGCGCAGCTCAGCATTGAAGAGTGCATTAATCGACGTATCAAATTTGGCTGCGATGATCTTAGCCCGCTTGAGCAAGTTGCGATCTACTGAGCCGGTGAAATTGACTGTTTCTGCCATGATACCCTCCGAATGAAATTCAACACATAATTAAGTGTAACACATAATTATGTGTTATTGAACACATCAAAATCTAAATCGCAACCGTCGTCTCAAACTTACTCCGCAACACCGAAAAAAAGCAGCGCACATTGCGCACATTAGCGTGATTAGCAAATAAACGATGCGCTAATTCATGGTATGCCGGCATGTCGGCCACTTGTAACACCAACACAAAATCCGGGCCCGGCGATACGCGGTAACACTGCTGTACCGCTGCTTCTGTTGCCACCAATTTTTCAAATGCACTTAACCGTTCGCTACTTTGTACGTCGAGCGTAATCTCAATAATGGCAGTTAAACCGGCACCGGCTTTTTCCGGATTCAGTAACGCTACCCTGCGCGCAATTACTCCAGTCTCTTCCAACCGCTTTACACGCCGCAAACAGGTTGGCGCAGAAGCGTGTACTAACTCAGCTAATTCCTGATTAGTTCTGGCAGCATTGTCCTGGAGCGCCATTAAGATGCGTTTATCTAATTCATCCAATATTGGATCATTAATTTTTTTCATCGTTTTTATCCATTTTTATAAAATTTATGAAATTATATTTCACACATTATATATTTGCATAAATTAATTCATTATCACCTATATTATGACTAAATATTTCAATCCAATTGAACTACGATACCGTTATTCTTTTTTTATCAATGGAGTCTGCTATGTGTGGAATCGTCGCTGCGGTGGCTAAACGTAACATCATCCCCATTTTGCTTGAAGGTTTAAAACGACTGGAATACCGCGGATACGATTCCTGTGGTGTCGCCTTGCACATGAATGGCGAATTGCACCGCTCGCGCAGTACGTCGCGCGTTGCTGAGCTTGAAAAGCAAATTGAAATCTCCGGCATCAACGGTTTTACCGGCATTGCGCATACACGCTGGGCCACACACGGCAAACCATCTAACGATAACGCGCATCCGCATTTTTCACGCGAACGTATTGCTTTAGTTCATAACGGCATTATCGAAAATCACGAAGAACTGCGTGCTGAACTGATCGCCGCTGGTTATGCATTTGAAAGCCAGACTGACACCGAAGTCATTGCACATTTAGTGGATTATTTATATCAGGGTGATTTATTTGAAACACTGCAACAAGCAGTCAAACGGTTACATGGCGCTTTTGCAATTGCTGTTTTTTGTCGTGATGAACCGCATCGCGTCATCGGTGCGCGACAAGGTTCGCCATTGATTATCGGTATCGGACAAGATGAAAATTTTCTCGCATCGGATGCGATGGCGATCGCGGGAACAACGGATCAAATTATTTATCTGGAAGAAGGTGATGTCGTTGATTTGCAATTACATCGTTGCTGGATAGCTGATGTGAATGGTCGACGGGTGCAACGCAAAGTACATACTGTTCATGCACACACTGGCGCAGCAGATTTAGGGCCTTATCGTCACTACATGCAAAAGGAAATTTTTGAACAACCGGGAGCCATTGCCAGCACATTAAAAGATGTCACCACTATCATGCCGGAACTATTTGGCGATGCGGCTTTTGAGGTGTTTAAAAAAATAGATTCGATTTTAATCCTGGCGTGTGGCACCAGTTATTACGCAGGACTCACTGCCAAATATTGGATTGAATCCATCGCCAAAATTCCGGTACAAGTCGAAGTGGCGAGTGAATATCGCTATCGTGACAGCGTGCCAAATCCGAACTGTTTAGTTGTCACCATTTCACAAAGTGGTGAAACCGCCGATACGTTAGCGGCACTTAAACATGCTCAGGAGCTCGGCATGAGACACACACTGACTATCTGCAACGTTGCCACCAGTGCGATGGTGCGCGAGTGTGCGATGTCTTACATCACACGCGCCGGTATTGAAATTGGTGTCGCATCGACCAAAGCATTTACTGCCCAATTAACTGTACTGTTTTTGCTCACCCTCACGTTAGCGCAATCTAAAAACCGACTCTCAGAAGAACAAGAAAGTAGTCATCTGAAAGCGATGCGTCATTTGCCACTTGCCGTTAGTGCCGTCTTGGCGTTAGAGCCGCAAATCATTGCCTGGGCTGATCAGTTTTCGCGTTATGAAAACGCGTTATTTTTAGGACGCGGCATGCATTATCCGATCGCGTTAGAAGGCGCATTAAAGCTGAAAGAAATTTCTTATATTCACGCTGAAGCGTATCCGGCTGGTGAATTAAAACATGGGCCTTTAGCCTTAGTTACCAAAGAAATGCCGGTGGTCACCGTCGCACCGAAAGATGCGTTACTGGAAAAATTAAAATCGAATATGCAAGAAGTCCGTGCCCGTGGCGGGGAGTTGTATGTGTTTGCTGATGCCGATTCCAATATCGATTCCAGTGAAGGCATACATGTTATTCGTCTGCCAGAAAACTACGGACAGCTTTCACCTATTTTGCACACCGTGGCTTTACAGTTGCTGGCTTATCACACGGCGTTGGCGCGCGGAACCGATGTGGATAAGCCACGTAATCTGGCGAAGTCGGTGACGGTGGAATGAGAGGTTGGCTGAAAATAACAATGCGGGCCATTATTCGATTTGATCATGCCGAATAATGCCCGCGCTGTTTTTACTACTTACCTTTGTTAAGTCTGTTCTTGCTTCCCTAAAATTTTGCTGAAGGAGAGGTTACTAACTGTAATCTTCGTAAATACGGGATCGTCATCTTCATATGTCACTGCCTCAATATTCGTTTTATCTCCTTCTGCTGCGGTCAGACGATATGTTTTCATTCCATCTGTTAACTTGACGGTCAACATCGTTTTTGGAGTTTTGGCATCAGGAAAACGTTGGATTATTGCATTATCTTTAAATTCATCCAAAGCACAGGAATTGAGTGTGGTTTTTAAGTCTTCATATAAATTCGTTAAGTCGTCTTTTTCTAAACCTGAATCTCCTATTTTTAGATTGGAAGAAGTAGGGGTGTTCAAATTTAGCCGAGCTCGTTGTTGATCTTGTTCAAAATGTCGCATGACACTCGTCAAATCACTGATATTTTTTGATGTAAGCTTTACCGTTCCATCTAGCTCTAACTCCGGATGGGGGGAGTGTGGAGTTCGAGTTCCAGATGCTCGTTGATCTAATTGGTGAGTAGTATCATCCGAATCGCTGTTAGATGGTTCAGCTATCTCTTGAGCTTGGTCCCCTTCCTCTTTTTTTGGAAAGATAAAAAAGATTTCCCCACTTTGACTTACTGCCTCTTGAGATATCCGCTGGATTTCTATCAGAGTTAAGTTTTCTGGTATCGTAAATTTTACCTTAGCGTACACGTCCGTTATTGTTACCCTTGTCTCGTATTGATTTATTCTGTCTTCAGTGAATATAAAATGATAAACGTCGTTCTTAAACTCTATTTTATTGTCCTCGATGTATGGGAATTTTTGACTTGCAAGAACCAAAAAATCGCATCTTTTAGCATGGCTAAGCTCTTTATGATCAGAATTGAATTTCATCCAGGATGTACCCAGACTAAAAAACGTAAGGAAGCCCGCAATAGCAGCTGACCAGCCTTTATCATAATCGGCAACAGAATCAAGAGCATTGTCATGCTTTATCTCTTTGCCGAACCATGTTGTGCTTGTTTTTGTATACGCTCTTACTAATGAATTTATGGTTAGGGCGTTTCCCATTTGATCTCTCCACAAACACACACTGATGAATAATCAGAAAAAGCTTTACTCCGACTCTAAATTGAGAGCGCGAAAGCGAAGCAGTCTACAGCCAGTGGCAATCCAAAAAGAATGGCACCACAATTGATTTAGCATTAAACGAAATCCTCATCTCGATATTACCAAATAGTCGGTTAACAAAATATTAGGGATTTCCACATAAGTAAAAACCCGTACTTCTGTGCACTCAAAACGCATGTGAGACTTTTAGGCATGCAATATGGTCGTAGGGTGGGCACGTTTTTGTACCCACCCTACGAAAGGCCACATCCCGCCTGAGGTTCATGGGTAGAATTACGCCAAACGTCCATGACACACTTTGTATTTCTTCCCACTACCGCAAGGACAAGGATCATTGCGACCCACTTTAGGCATGTGATTAACAGCTTGAGTGACACGTGATGGCTGACGTTTTTCAGGCTCGACTGTCGGCGAGAACAACTCCTCCGGCGCAACATTTTCGTTAAAATCAGCATGCTGATAATGCACATTCGCGAGATGATCAGGTGTTACCGCCGCAATCTCTTCACGTGCCTGAATGCGCACCATCATCACCGTTTTAGTAACATCGTTTTTAATCAATTCCAACATCTGCGCAAATAATTCAAACGCTTCACGTTTGTATTCCTGCTTAGGATTTTTCTGTGCATAACCGCGCAGATGTATACCTTGCCGCAAATGATCTAACGCGGCTAAATGTTCACGCCAATGTGTATCCATACTTTGCAACGTCACACCGCGTTCAAAAGGTGCGAACGCTTCTTTGCCAACAATCGCCACTTTAGCGTCGTAGGTCTGATGCGCTGCTTCGACCACTTTCTCCAGCAAATCCTGGCCGGTCAGATCAGGCTCGTCATCCAACATTTTTTGTAACGGCACTTCCACTTGCCATTCGGTTGCCAATGAAGTTTCCAGCCCTTTTACATCCCATTGTTCTTCGACCGATTCTTCCGGCACATAACTACGCACAATGTCATGGAATACAGCACCGCGTAATGACGTGATCATTTCTGAAATATCGGTGGTTTCCAATAACTCATTACGCTGTTGATAAATCACTTTACGCTGATCATTAGAAACATCGTCGTACTCCAACAATTGTTTACGAATGTCAAAGTTACGTGCTTCTACTTTACGTTGTGCGGATTCAATGGAACGTGAAACGATGCCAGCTTCGATGGGTTCACCCTCCGGCATTTTCAGTCTGTCCATAATGGCACGAACCCGGTCACCCGCAAAAATGCGCAACAGAGAATCATCTAAGCACAAATAAAACCGGGATGAGCCAGGGTCGCCCTGACGACCTGAACGACCGCGCAATTGATTATCAACGCGCCGCGATTCATGACGTTCCGTGCCCACAATATGCAAACCACCGGCAGTAACGACGTGATCATGCAACGATTGCCATTCATCACGTAATTTAGTGGACTGCTGCTGTTTTTGACCTTCTGATAATTCCGTGTTTGCTTCAATCAGTTGAATTTGTTTTTCAACATTGCCACCCAACACAATGTCGGTACCACGGCCCGCCATATTGGTGGCGATGGTAATCATTTTCGGACGGCCGGCCTGCGCGATAATTTCTGCTTCACGCGCATGCTGCTTAGCGTTCAACACATTGTGCGGCAAATTATTTTTGGTCAAAATGCCGGACAATAATTCCGAGTTTTCAATCGACGTTGTTCCCACCAACACCGGCTGACCGCGTTCATAGCAATCTTGAATGTCGATCAACATCGCGTTGTATTTTTCATCCGCCGATTTATAAACCTGATCTTGCCGGTCGATACGTTTCGATGGCCGGTTTGGTGGCACCACGACCGTTTCCAGTTTATAAATTTCCTGGAATTCATACGCTTCGGTATCCGCTGTTCCGGTCATGCCAGACAAGCGGTTATACATGCGGAAATAATTTTGGAATGTGATTGACGCTAAGGTTTGATTCTCATTTTGAATCTTGACACCTTCTTTGGCTTCTACCGCCTGATGCAAGCCTTCCGACCAGCGGCGACCTGTCATTAAACGACCCGTAAATTCATCCACAATTACGACTTCATTGTTTTGAACCACGTATTGCTGATCTTTAAAATACAAAGCGTGCGCGCGTAGTGCGGCATATAAATGATGGATTAATGAAATGTTGGCCGCATCATAAAGCGATGCGCCTTCCGGCAACAGATCCATTTGCGTCAGGATTCGTTCTGCATGTTCATGACCAGCTTCGGTCAATAGCACCTGATTAGCTTTTTCATCTTTAGTGTAATCGCCAGGCACTTCTACTTTGCCTTTTCCGTCGGTCGTTTCTTCGCCAACTTGCAAGGTCAATAGTTTAGGCACTTCATTCAGTTTGTAATACAGCTCGGTATTATTTTCTGCCTGACCTGAAATTATTAACGGGGTGCGAGCTTCATCGATCAAAATCGAATCGACTTCATCGACAATCGCAAAATTCAATGCGCGTTGCACACGTTCGCCGGCTTCAAACACCATGTTGTCGCGCAAATAATCAAAACCGAATTCGTTGTTGGTACCGTAAGTAATATCGGCAGCGTACGCAATTTGTTTCGCGTCATGATCCATTTGCGACAAATTCACGCCGGTAGTTAAGCCCAGCCAGTTATACAGCGTGCCCATCCATTCCGCATCACGTTGCGCGAGGTAGTCATTCACCGTCACCACGTGCACGCCATTGCCGGACAAGGCATTTAAATAGGCGGGCAACGTTGCCATTAGCGTTTTACCTTCACCGGTACCCATCTCGGCGATTTTGCCGAAATGGAGAACCATGCCGCCGATAAGTTGCACGTCAAAATGGCGCATTTTCAAGGCGCGTTTACTGGCTTCCCGGCAAACCGCAAACGCTTCGGGCAATAACTGATCTAAGGTTTCGCCTTTAGCAATGCGGTCTTTAAATTCGTCTGTTTTGGCTTTTAATTCCGCGTCCGATAAAGCCTCTAATTTAGGTTCCAGCGCATTGATCGCACGCACTGTACTTTGGTATTGCTTCAATAGGCGTTGATTACGACTACCGAAAATCTTGGTCAGAATAGACATGCGATGAGTGAATAAGTAAGGGGGTGAATGGGATTTTGCAAAATAACGCAGGGATGTTGAAGCGCAAAAATACGCTGCAAATTCAGGCCGCGATTCTAACATGGTCCGATTTGCTTAGGCCAAATCAGACCATTCAGGCAATTCAACAATTTGCCGCGCTTTATAAAAAAAAGTTTTACCGATGTTCCGGCACAAACGATTGAATGGCTGGAAGGGTTAAATTAGCGAGGCAGACCAGGTAAAACCGTAGTGTGCTCCTCTCGCATAATCAGGCGAGAGGAGAAAACCCATTACAATTCATGACTTCAATCTAACGCAGATTGTCACAAATCCCATTTCCTTACTAATTCCTATGTCTAAAAATACCGATCCACTTTTCTGGCAACAAGCACGTCAACACTTAATCCGTTACGGCGGTGAATTTGAACCGCTCATCATCGAACGCGCCCAAGGCAGTTTTGTTTATGATGCCGATAACCGCGCTATTCTGGACTTTACTTCAGGGCAGATGAGCTCGCTACTTGGACATGGACATCCTGATATTTGCGCAGTCGTCACAGATCATGCACGCAATCTGGATCATCTTTTCAGCGGCATGCTTTCACGTCCGGTGGTGAACTTAGCGCGTAAGCTGGCTGAAATTAGTCCGCCCGGATTAGATCTCAGCATGCTGCTTTCCACCGGCGGCGAGGCCAATGAAGCAGCGATTAAGATGGCCAAAATTTATACCGGCAAATTTGAAATCGTTGGATTTGCGCAATCCTGGCATGGCATGACCGGCGGTGCAGCATCAGCGACTTATGTGACCGGACGTCGTGGTTATGGCCCTTCAGCCGTCGGTTCGTTCGCGATTCAGGCTCCCAATCTTTATCGCCCTCATTTCAACGACTGGCAAGCTGAACTGGATTACGGTTTCAATTTAATTGATCGCCAGTCCAGCGGCAACCTGGCGGCATTTATTGCCGAACCCATTCTGAGTTCTGGCGGCATCATCGATTTGCCTTTGGGTTACCTCGCTGCGTTGAAAAAAAAGTGCGAAGAGCGCAGCATGTTGTTGATTCTTGACGAAGCGCAAACCGGTATCGGCAGAACTGGTCTGATGTTTGCATTTGAACGCGACGGTGTCGTACCAGATATTCTAACGCTATCAAAAACACTGGGCGCTGGCTTGCCTTTATCTGCCGTCGTCACTTCAGAAAAAATAGAAGAGCTGTGTCACGAACGCGGATTTCTTTTTTATACCACGCACGTTTCAGATCCACTACCCGCAGCGATCGGTCTCAAGGTCATCGAAGTAGTCGAACGCGACAATTTGGTAGAACGCGCAAAAATTGCCGGATTACGATTGGAAACAGGATTACGAAAACTGCATGAGCGCTTCGACTGCATTGGCGATGTGCGTGGTCGTGGATTATTGCTCGGTATGGAAATCGTTAAGAATCGCGATAGCAAAGAACCTGATCCTGGCTTTGGTTCCGCCATCACCCGCGCTTGTATGAAGCTTGGTCTAAGCATGAACATTGCCAAGCTACCCGGAATGGGAAGTGTATTTCGCATTGCACCACCGCTCACAGTGAGTGACGATGAAATTGATTTGGGATTGGATTTGCTTGGCCGGGCAATTGAGACTGCACAAAATTATCCGGGTTTCCCCTAATAATGACGCTAATGCTGCTGCCCTTAAAATTAGTGGCGCTATTTCTGCAGGCGCGGGCCTGTTTTTTATTCTATCTGAGCTGTATTAAGAAATAAGCGCGTAGCGTTTTTTTCAATTCAACCTTACTGCCAATCCTAATTGGGATCTGTTGCAAGATGTCGTATGACTTCTTTCACAAATCCAAAATGAGGAAATTCTTTTGAATTCCATGGTGAAGAAATATTAATCATCACAACAGCTCCCGATTTTCCATCCAGGCTTCCTATCATCATGGCAAGGTAGCCAATGTTCTGTCCGCCATGGAAGAAATAATTTCCTTGCGGCTTTTCATTTCCCAGATGATCACCAATAAAAAAGCCGAGGCCCCGGGTTGGAGTCGAACCCGGGGTCACCATTTCTTGCGCTACTTTTTGAGTAAGGATAGCTGATTTTCCCGCCAATCCTTTCTGTACTTCTCTGATAAAAAGAGCCATTTCTTCCGCGGTTGACCACAAACCTTCCGTTGCATAAATTGGCAGCTTTCTCTGCGGTGGATATACCTTGTGATCGTCATCGTAATTAAGGGCAACATTAGCATGCGACGCATCAAGCAACGCATCATCGAATGTGGAATTTTTCATCCCGATCGGATCTAATAAAAGTTCTTTGACCAGATCGCGATAATCTCGTCCGGTAATATCTTCTATCACCATTTGTAAGATCGAATAACATCCATTGCAATAACGGTAGGTTGCGCCGGGATTTCCTTCCGCTTGCAGCGGAGGATTTAAGGCAGGAGCCTGCCCGAGAAAATGTTCAGTGAGCGTCGCTTTGTGTTTGGAAAATTGGGCACCACCGTCGGGATATGGATTGCTGATTGCTGCCGTATGGTTTAACAGCATGCGTGTTGTCACTTGCTGCGCAAACTTATTTTCTGGAATTTTCCATCGTTTCAACAATTGGTTGACTGGCGTATCGAGAGAAAGATGACGACGCTCAAATTCCATCAGCACTAACGCTGAAGTCAACGTCTTAGTCATTGAACAGGCTTGAAATAAGGTGCTTGAGGTAACCGGTATCTTTTCATTCAAATTTGCCCAACCCAGGGAAATGGGTGAAAGTATTTTTCCCTCTGAAATAATAGCTATCGACGCCCCGGGAACATCGTACTTAACACGCATATTCTCTATTTCACCTGGCAAAGAAGTGAGGCTCTTTACTGGCGCATCTGTATGAATACAGGAAGAGATCAGACTACAAACAAAAAACAAACAAATTGAATACTTCACACTCGCTCCTTCTGTAATAAGGAAATAGTTTGATGCGGCTCTTAACTCTCAGATAGAGCTAAACATGGCGCTGCGTGACTGGTTTTTGTAAGGGTAAACTCTAATATCACCACCAATGTAAAGTAATTATTCTCGCCATGCTGTCAATTTTGGCTTAATTGCCAGTCTGTAAACGGTAACAAAAATCACGCACCAGAGAGTAACTGAAATAGAGAAATAGTGGATAACAACAGGCTGTGGATAGCCAGATGTTGTTCGTTCCCCATCCCAAATTTATATTTATTTACATTGGAGTATTTTATGCAAGGTCCTACGCCCGGCGTTCCAACTTTCAATTTTTCCCGTTACCAGCCGATAACAACAGATCCAAATGCGGAGGCTGACCGGTTAATGCAGGAAACTGCAACAGCAAGATCTAATGATCCCCGACTCAACAGGCGTCAAAAAACACAAATAAGAGAAGCGTTGGGATCGGCTGGGGCAGTATCTCCCCAGCATCCGCTTCACCTGCTTTATAACGCGTTAAAAATTGAATTGGAACCTGAGTCAAGGTTTCGGGAAGAGTCATTAAACGACTTTGCCAACCGATTTATCGCTGAAGCGTCAAATGATGTTGCAAGCAAGACCTTTTTACAGTCTATTCAAGATAACTCCAGTGAACTGTATCTACATGGGCTTGCCAAAAGTGTGGAAGAAAATTCGGAAAAAAGTGATCAACGTCAATTTGCGATCACTGTTTATGTCTCAGAACATTACCCAATACCTTTGTAGAGCGGGGGTACTTTTGTACCCCGTCGCGGGGACGTACAGAACTGACCTGCACATTGGAGTTTGAGTAACGTTTTTTGCATGACAAACACCCTCTCTGGCTTGTGTTCAAATTCGCGGAGAGGGAGCTAGAACCCGTGCGACGTTATTGATATTTTGGAGTAGGAGATCATGTATTTTCCACTGTAATCGTAGGAAACAAACTACTCATATCTTTCGCTTTTTCAGCGACCTTAATCGCCACTTTGCGTGCGATTTCTTTATAGATTTCTGTAACACCACCAGTCGGATCAGCCACTACGGTCGGGATTCCTGAATCCATCTGCTCACGGATGGACATCATCAACGGCAACGATGCCAGCAAATCTACACCGTATTGCGCACACATTTTTGCTCCGCCACCCGATCCAAAAATCGCTTCTTCGTGTCCGCAATTGGAGCAAATATGTGTGCTCATATTTTCGACGATGCCCAAAATCGGAATGCCGACTTTTTCAAACATTTTTAATCCTTTGCGCGCATCCAGCAACGCAATGTCTTGTGGCGTAGTGACTATTACCACGCCCGTGACCGGTACTTTTTGCGATAACGTTAATTGCACATCGCCGGTACCTGGCGGCATATCAATGACTAAATAATCTAATTCACGCCAGTTGGTTTCACCTAACAATTGCACCAACGCCTGTGTCACCATCGGACCACGCCACACCATGGGTTGTTCCGGATCAATCATGAAACCGATTGATGAAACTTGTATGCCGTAGTTTTCTAACGGTTCGATTGATTTACCGTCCAGGCTTTCAGGTCGCCCGGTAATGCCCATCATTAATGGAATAGACGGGCCGTAAATATCCGCATCTAAAATTCCCACCCGCGCGCCTTCTGAACTTAACGCCAATGCCAGGTTCACCGCAGTGGTTGATTTTCCTACGCCACCTTTTCCGGATGCGACGGCAATAATATTTTTAATGCCGGGTAAAACTTTAATGCCACGCTGCACGGCGTGCGCCACAATCTTGCTCACGACATTGGCATTTACTTTAGTCACTTCATCCAATGCCGAAATCGCTTCCACCACTTTGTCTCGCATGATTTCAAGTTGGCTTTCTGCCGGATATCCCAACTCCACATCCAGGCTCACTTCAGTGCCATGAATTTGAATATGCTTAATCGATTTCGATGAAATTAAATCTTTATTGGTATTGGGATCAATCACCTGACTTAATGCGGATTTGATCTGGTCTTCAGTTACGCTCATGTTTTTCTCCATTTACTCTGGTGTGTTCTGGTATATCTCTGGTTTAAATGGTAAACGAAACATCGACATATCATCGGTGACAGTTAAGCTGGTGGCTTGCGTTGTGTTCAAGTCGTTGATCGACTTTGCTAATGCGACACCTAAACTACGCAAATCGTCTTGCGTTACCCAATGATCAAAACCAGCGCGTCCATAAGTGGTCTCCAGCGTCATTGCATTGACCGCATCCGCTTTATTCGTCCACCACCATGTTTCGGGAAAATAAGAATTAAGAAATCCTGATCCACCATCCAGCGGCGGTTGTTCAATTTTGCCATCGAAATTTTTTGCCATCGTTTTAATAAATGCCAGTTGCTTTTGCCATAAATGTTGCTCTGACGCAGAGTATTTAGAACCGCTACCAAAATGCGGAAAGAAAAACGCCGCTGTATCCGGATCGGAGTTAGACGAATGTAAATTCAATGCAAGCACTACCGGCGCATCTTGATTCAGTAAAACAGGCACCATGCCACCTTTATTGATGAGGCGATTTTCCGCCGGTGCCGCGGCCTCCAATTCAGGAAGACTGGTACTGGTAAATAACCACTGATTTTCAAGATTAATACTCATTGCATTGGTGCGATAATTTCCAAGAATAGTGCCGTCCACGTTATGCATAGGCATAATTTTAAAAATGTACTGCTGGCGCAATGCGCTGCCCAAGGCGTCGTTAGCGAGCACGGTGCGAATTAATCCCTCCAAAATAAAAGACGGTCCGGTTTCTGCGGGATGTGTTCTGGCGTGGATCCAAATGGTTTGTTTAGGAGAAGAAACTGACCTGTCATTAATCGTAATTAGTTGTAGTGGTTTTTGAAAATACGGAGAAAAACCAAGTTGATCAATTTCCACAGATTGGTTTGCCAGAAGCGGCTGCAAGAAAGTAGCTAAATGTTGCGTTGTATAAGGAAATGTCCGCGCTATCCAGACGGTCGGTTTGGTGAATTGGGCGTTGACAATGAGGCGACATGTCTCGGGTTCACTCACGTTACAACCTGGCACCAACGTCACTTTGTTTTCATCAAAATAGTGCCACTGTTTCTGGTCATAGGAATACATCGGAACAAAATAGTAAGGAAATCCTAAACGAGAAAATTCCAGCCGGAGATTTTGTCCAACCGGAATATGATCGGCACGGAAATACCACCATGTGCGAAAACTGTTGGGTAAACTGGCGTTGTCATTGTCATCGCGCAGAGCCAATTCCCACGCCGTTCCTTGTGAATTAAGTTGTTTAGCGACGGGGAGATTGCCGGATTCAAAATTAGCAGAGAAACGTATTCCCCTCTCAGTACCTCCACAGCCGCTAATGCTAAGAAATAATGGAATAACTATGACGGAAAAAAACCAGAAAGGAATACGTCTGACTATTTGCATGGGAGATTCAAATTCTATGATGGAAGGAATCGCAGTTTACATGAAATCCTGTATGTCTAAAGGTTCAATGATGATGACTTTACCCTCAAATTAATCCGAAGTTTTTTTGTACCTTCTTCATTTGAAGTACGCATTACGATCTATTCTTTCAAAATAAAAGACGGTCTGGTTTCTGCGATTGCTTTGCTACAATTCGCATCCCGCCATGCGACTGACAACCATCACCCAGCCCTCCATGAAAAAATCACTTCTTTTTTAATTGTGCTCGCCAACGTCGCAAGCATCGTTCTGTTCGTTCTGTTCGTTCTGTTCGTTCTGTTAACTGCCTGTAGCGTCAGTCGGGATAACGTACTCAGTGTACTCAGTTATCAAATTGTGGTGGATGTCGGCAGCACTGGTTCACGCGCTTATGTATATCAGATTGATCAATCTACCCGACTGCCTGCCATTACCAATTTATTTCAAGTCGCTAACAAGATTCCTTTAGCCAGCTTTACCGCTAATCCACAAGATGCTGGTCCGACTGCCATTCAGCCGTTACTAAACAGTGCTGTATCGTTCTTAAATAACAACTACGGAATTTCTCCGGATCAGGTAGCCACCAGCGTACTTGGCACAGCCGGTATGCGTATGATTCCAATTACCTCTCAAACCCGTATTTATCAAAGTGTGATGAATTCTATCCATGCTGAAAACTTAACGCCCGATACGATTGAAACAATCAGTGGTCAAAACGAGGGCTTGTTCGCGTGGTTGAATATCAATTATTTGCAAAACAACTTTAGCAACTCCAGTGATACAAACGGCATTATTGAAGTAGGCGGGGCGTCAACACAAGTTGCCTTTGCAAGTACCAACGCAGCTCCGCAAACGATACATGTCAACATCAATGGCAACACTTACTATGTGTATAGCAAGAGCTATCTTGGCTTAGGACAAGATCAAGCGCGAGCTCAAATGGACGCCGCGCCAAACTATAATCAATGTTATCCGCTGGGTTATAACACCAGCACAATCATGGGTGATTTTAATTTTGCCGGGTGTTCCGGCAACTTTGATGAAGTCACTTCCAGTCCCAGCTATATTGGTCTGACCACGATTAATTCTGTCTCTGCATTTTACAATCAGCGATTTGTGGGGTTGGGAGCAATTTATTTTGCATTAAATTTTTGGAGTATTACCGGGCAGCCTGATCAGGCTCTGTTGGAACAACATATCAACAATACCTGCGATCAAAATTATGCTGAGCTAAACGTGCTGTATCCAAATTCTTTTCAGCTCTATAACCAGTGCAGCAACGCTACTTACATTAATGAATTACTTTATGATGATCTGGCGCTGGGTACAGGTCAGTTAATCTCATTGAATCAAATTAATGGCATGCCTTTAAATTACACATTGGGTTATGTCTTATCTTCTACCATCAATTTTTTTTGAACATCGTCTCGCCTGGCCGTCGGAGTGACCGGGCGAAACCGCGTCGCCAGTTTAGTCTGACCGCTCGCTGCCGGAAAAAGTGGAACGAGTGTGTCGTGCCCATCTTTCTGACCTTTAAACACTGAATTGAGCGAATCTTAATCCTCGTTGGCACGACTGGAATAAAAGCTGCTTGCTTAAAAAGAGGTATTCGGTACTGTTAGAATGGCGGTTTTTCTTTTTGATATTGACACCTATGACCCGCCAGCTGTTCGTCACCACCGCTCTCCCCTACGCCAACGCCCCATTTCATCTGGGTCATATCATGGAATATATCCAGGCAGACATTTGGGTGCGACACCAACGCATGATGGGCAATACCGTGCATTTTGTTTGTGCGGATGATGTGCATGGCGCGCCGGTGATGATTGCGGCTGATAAAGCGGGGTTAACACCGCAAGAATTTGTCACGCAAATTGCAGCTGGACGAAAACAATATCTGGATGGTTTTTATGTTTCGTTTGATAACTGGCACTCCACTGACGGCATAGAAAATCACGAGTTATCGCAAGATATTTATCGCAAATTAAAAGCAGCCGGTTTTATTGCCAGCAAAGTGATTGAGCAATTTTATGATCCGGTCAAAAACATGTTTTTGGCAGATCGCTATATCAAAGGCGAATGTCCCAAGTGTCACGCCAAAGATCAATATGGCGATTCTTGTGAAGTGTGTAGTGCGGTTTATTCGCCGACCGAACTGATTAATCCTTATTCTGATTTATCGGGTGCTGTGCCCATTTTAAAATCATCCGAACATTTTTTCTTTAAATTATCTGATCCGAAATGCGTTGAATTTTTACGTGAATGGGCCATTGATGGCAATCGTTTGCAATCGGAAGTCGCGAATAAAGCACGTGAATGGTTAACAAGTGACACCGGTTTGGGTGATTGGGATATCAGCCGCGATGCACCGTATTTTGGGATTGAAATTCCGGATGAACCGGGCAAATATTTTTATGTCTGGCTAGATGCGCCGGTCGGTTATTTAGCCTCGCTTAAAAATTACTTCAATAAAACCGGCCGTGATTTTGATCAATTCATGGCTGATCCAAATACCGAGCAAGTTCACTTTATCGGCAAAGATATTACTTATTTCCACACATTATTTTGGCCAGCGATGTTGAAATTTTCTGGTTACAAAATACCCGATCGCGTTTATGCACATGGGTTTGTTACCGTGTCTGGCGAAAAAATGTCCAAGTCACGCGGCACAGGAATTTCACCTCTCAAGTATTTAGATATCGGCATGAATCCGGAATGGCTACGCTACTATCTGGCCGCTAAACTCAATGCCAAGGTGGAAGATATCGACTTCAGCGCAGAGGATTTTACGGCGCGTATCAATGCGGACTTAATCGGTAAATATGTCAATATCGCCAGCCGTGCTGCGGGTTTTATCGGCAAACGTTTTAACGGTGAAGTGAGTACGGCTTGGGCAACGGATACTGATCCATTTTTAACCAGCATTCGTCGCGTTGCGCCAGAAATTCAAGCCTTATATGAAGGTCGTGAATTTGGCAAAGCACTGCGCGCCATTATGGAACAAGCCGATCATATCAACGCGTTTGTTGATGCGAACAAACCGTGGTTGTTAGCCAAAGACACAGCAAATGACGCTGCGTTGCAGGAAGTTTGTAGTCGCTTAATAGAAGCGTTCCGCATCCTTACGCTTTATTTAAAGCCGGTGTTGCCACAGGTGGCAGAACAAGCGGAAGCCTGGCTCAATATTAAACCGATGCAGTGGTCTGACGTTGGATCAACATTACCCGACGGCCACAAAATCAATATCTATCACTATTTATTAACGCGTGTTGAACCGAATGTGTTTGATACGTTGTTTGATGTTCCGTCTGCTGTTGTGCCGGACAAACCAACGATCCAATCAGGTAACGCTATTGCGGAAATTGGTACAGAAATCAACATCGACGACTTCACCAAGGTTGATTTACGCATCGCTAAAATCGTGCATTGTGAAAAGGTCGACGGCTCTGACAAATTATTGCGCTTCACATTAGATATTGGCGAAGGCCGTACGCGCAATGTTTTTTCAGGCATTCAATCTGCTTATCAGCCGGAACAATTAATTGGCAAATTAACCGTCATGGTTGCCAATTTAGCGCCACGTAAAATGAAGTTCGGTGTTTCAGAAGGCATGGTGTTATCTGCGGCAGCGGCTGACCTGAAAACTAATCCAGGGTTTTATATTTTAGAACCATGGCCGGGCGCTACGCCTGGCATGCGGATTAGTTAAAAATCCGAAAGGCTTGTCCCATCAAAAACGTTGCGATGCCAGTCGGTAGTCAACATTGATCTTCACATCCCCATCATTTTTTCCCGATACCACCTGCTTTGTACACTTTGTACAAATAAAAAAACCACCTTAATCAAGGTGGTTTTTAACTTCGTTAATTGATGCAAATTACTGCAATATCAGTAACGTTCCCGCCAGGCTGTCTGAAACCGTTGTTGACTATACGTGATTGTTCTGGCACTGGACTTTAATATTGGTGACACTGGCCCGCACATTAAATCCAGCCGCATTGACCACGTAACATGTCTGGCCTACAGGCAGACTGGCAATGGTAACAGTGTAATTTCCCCCTTCAGCTACTGGCACAGGAAAAGTAAATTGACCATCGGCGTTAATGTCGAATGGATCATTACCATTATTCCGAAGCACGACCTGCATGCCTGGCTACAATCCAGCTACACCACCGCCAACGGTAAATGCCTCTGCGGAACAAGTAACGGATGCCGTTGAAATATCTTCTACTGCCAAACCAGTTCCATTGTTGACCGTGCACAGTTCGCCGACAGGTTGTTCTTTCACCGTAATGGCATAGTTGTCGTCGCCTGGAACTTCGGCATTAAAATGATGGGTGCCATTTTCAGCAACAACCAATTCATCACCTCGATTGGTTTGCAATATCAGGCCCGGTTGCGACAATCCAGTCAACTCAACACTTAATTGCCTTTTGACCCGCGGGGGAGCGCCACCGATACCACTGCTGCCGTCGCTGCCAGCGCCGCCACACGCAACCAATGTCGTTAGACACCCGGCTAATACAATTTGTTTGAACACAGTGAGGTTTAATTTACTTAGACCGGCTAGATTCGCGTTTTTCATGTCATTCCTTTATTTATTTGTCAATACACTTAGTCAAATAGAACCAAATATAAATCGCAAACTCATGACTGAGAATTTTTGTAAAAAACGGTAACGAATCATATTCAGATGCATGGTAGAAAGAAAAAGGTGCCCCAACAATTAGGGGTTCTACTTATAGCGATTTTCAATTATGAAACATTGATAAGTACAGCCCGGCATTTGTGATTGAATTGTGTTGGCGAAAAAGCAGGTAACTATTGATGTAAAAGCGATTCTGCCTAAGATAAATGTAATAAAATGACGGCCTTCTCGTTTTTCCGGTTAAGGCATTCACATGCGATTTTCAAAACAAAAAACAGCTTATCAATCCGACATTACTTTATTTATTGATGGTCTGAAAAAAGCCAACCCGGATTTAGAACAACAACAACGTGCTGGCCGGGCTTTGCTCTGGGATAAGGCGCCAATAAGCTTAGATGAACAACATCGCACTCTTGAATCTATCGTGCCTCTTGATGCACATTAATTCGTCAACTGCCTGTTTTTTCTCACTGATTGAGAATGTCTGATTTAAAAAATAATTTGGAAAATAAGCACTCTATGTCCAACACCACTCCCGATCTGGTGGACGGTATCGCGTTCGCCAAGCTGTATGGTGAGCCGCTGTTCAAAATGCCCAATGATTTATATATTCCACCCGATGCACTGGAAATATTTTTAGAAGCATTTGAAGGACCTCTCGATTTATTGCTGTATTTAATACGCAAGCAAAATTTCAATATCCTCGATATTCCAATGGCAAAAGTAACGCGCCAATACCTGGATTACGTCGAACTTATTCGCAAGCGAAATTTAGAATTAGCAGCCGAATATTTGTTGATGGCAGCCATGCTGATTGAAATTAAATCACGCATGCTGCTTCCCGTAAAAACAGGCGACACCGGCGTCGAAGTGGAAGATCCACGCGCTGAATTAGTCCGCCGCTTGTTGGAATATGAGCAAATTAAAATAGCCGCCATGGATTTGAATGCGCTGCCGCAGTCAGGCCGTGACTTTTTTTCTGCGCAAGTCGTGGTGGAACAAAATACGGTGTTGCGCTGGCCAGAGTTTGAGCTGGCTGATTTGCAGTCGGCCTGGGAGGATATTTTAAAACGCTCCAAATTGATTGCGCATCATAAAATCAGCCGCGAAGAATTATCGGTACGTGAACATATGTCGGGCATTTTGCGCCGCTTGCAGACGTCCAGATTTGTTGAATTTTCTGACCTGTTTGATGTCACGCGCGGTGTGCCTGTCGTTGTTGTCAATTTCGTTGCACTGCTGGAATTAGCCAAAGAAACCTTAATCGAAATCACACAAGCAGAAGCGTTTGCACCCATTTACGTGCGTCTCGCTTATTCTCCTTCCTAATCGTTTCCCCTATTTTTCACTATGAAAATTGTCACCTCCATTGAAGAGTTGCGCGACCAGCTGCGCGGCCAACTGCGCACCGCTTTTGTTCCAACCATGGGTAATTTGCATGAAGGGCATTTATCGTTAATGCGTTTAGCTAAACGCCACGGCGATCCGGTGGTCGCATCGATTTTTGTCAATCGGTTGCAATTCGGGCCGAATGAAGATTTTGATAAATACCCGCGAACTTTTCAGGCTGACGTAGAAAAATTAGAGAAAGAAGGCGTGTACGTGTTATTTGCGCCCACCGAAAAAGATTTGTACCCGGAACCGCAAGAATACCGGGTGCAACCGCCTGAAGATTTGGGGAATATATTAGAAGGTGAATTTCGCCCTGGATTTTTTATCGGGGTTTCCACCATCGTGTTAAAACTTTTTTCTTGCGTTCAACCGCGTGTCGCACTATTTGGAAAAAAAGATTATCAGCAACTGATGATTGTGCGAAATATGTCCAAACAATTTGCGTTACCCACCGAGATCATCGCCGCAGAAACTTATCGTGCTGATGACGGTTTGGCGCTTTCTTCCCGCAATATGTATTTGTCTGAAACAGAACGTCTGGAAGCGCCGCACTTATTTAAAACCTTAAATCACGTCGCACAGGAAATACATTCAGGTCATCTGGATATGTTTCAGCTTGAAAAAGACGCCATGAAACAACTGACGCAACGTCACTGGAAACCGGATTACATTTCAATCCGCAAACGCTGTGATTTGCAACCGCCTTCCGCCGGTGATCTGGCGAAAAACGAACCTTTAGTTGTTCTGGCGGCAGCGAAATTGGGAACTACACGCTTAATTGATAATTTAGAGATTTGATTCATGCGGCCACTTAATGCGGCCACTTAATGCGATCGACTAATTTGTAGCTCCGATTGTAAAAATCAAGCCCCTACCAGATTGCCCCCCGCCTTCTGTAACCCCATAAAGCTTACTGTCGCTACCTTGCAATAATCCGATACCAGGACTTGCTCCATTGGGAAATGTTTTAAGCGTTTTTAACTCGCCCATGTCCCCTGGCTCTTTAAGTGGAGGAGTGAATCTAAAGACCGTACCCTGATTGCCAGTACCTGTCGACGTCGTTCCATAGAAACTGCCATCACTGCCTTGTATTAATGCGGAAAAAGGCCTGGCCCCGACAACACCACTGTAAGAGAATTGAACAAAGGTTTTCAGGCTCTTCTGGATCGGATCAAACTGAAAGAGTGTGCCTTGCTCCACCTTCCCGCCAGCAAACGTAGTTCCATAGAAATAGCCGTCGGCACCTTTAACTAATGCAGCTCTGGGATCGAGCCCCTCATTAGAACCCGAGTCCCTGACACCGTTGAAAGAATAGATGGTCTCCACCTTGGCATCTGACGTAAGGGTATAAATGGTACCCGCGTCATGCTCGCCGCCATACTGGGTTGCTCCATAAAACAGATCACCATCCCGAACCAGTCCGGCAAATGCCTGAGCCCCGTCATTTCCACCAGTGAAAGAATATATTCTTTCAAGCTGACCGGTTTTTGTAACGGGGTCTACCACGACCCTGAAAATGCTGCCCCAATTATGCAAACCACCATAAGTGGTAGTTCCGTAAAAAGCTCCGTCACTACCTTCGACTAATCCAGAAATAGGACCGGATGATGTATCAGAGAGGCTGAACGGGACCAGGGTTTTCATCTGACTACCATCTGGATTAATCATAAAGACCGTGCCATAACCAAGGCCACCATCCCTGCTAGTGCCATATAAATTGCCATCACGGCCTAAAACTAATTCAGATTGCGGCGTCTTGGGTTCATCGTTTTTGAAACCGAAATGGTATAGAACCTGCAAATTATTGCCAGGCTTATACCGGAAGACAGTACCACGATCAAAATTGCCGCCTCCTTGCGTGGTGCCATAGAAATAGCCGCTACTATCTTGAATTAATTTTGCTTTCGGGTCGGCTCCGTTACTGTAATCAAAATACTGGATATCTTGATAAACAGGTGCAGAACAAGTTAACTGCACCGTCTTCACATTAGCAGTAACGTTATTACCCGTACCATCACCTACCTGACAGCTCTGTATAAATGGTAATTCACCGATAGTAACGACATAACTACCTCCTTCAGCTACCGGTGTATTAAAGGTGAATGGCCCATCTGCCAGAACGGTTTTGGGATCTGCACCGTTATTGTAGAGAGTGATTGGGCTATTCATTTGCAAGCCTGTCATCGTGCCAGAAATTGTGTAACGCTTCGTTGAACAGGTTATAGCGACATCGGTAATATTTGCGTTGACGTCATTCTCCATATAGTTCGCTACTACCGTACATATCTGCCCCTGAGGTTGCGCTCCGACTGTAATGAGATAATTGCCATGCTGAGCCACCGGCTGATGGAAAGTAAATTTTCCATTAGCAGCAGTAACATGCAGAGGATCCGCGCCATTATTAAGAAGCGTCACCTGCGTATCCGGTGCCAGGCCAGTTACAGTTCCCCCGACGGTAAATGTCACCGCTGAGCAATTCACAGCGACGTTATTTATATCCTTGTCGACACCGGCACCCGAGCCATGGATAACGGTACAAGTCTGGTTAGCAGGTTGATTAGCAACAATGATGTGATAGCTACTCAAGTTCGCTATCGTGAAGACAAATTTCCCGTCAGCTTTGATGAGCAAAGGATCCGCACTGTTATTTTTAAGTGTGATCTGGTTATTTTGCGCCAGGCCGGTAACCGTGCCCTCAATGTGGCGAGCCAGGGCCGAAGCTGAACAGGTCACAACGATATTGGTAACAGGTTGGGTAATGGCTTCACCCGAGCTATTCGATACTGTACATATCTGGTCAGGCGGTTGCGCTTTTACAGTAACGGTATAGCCGCTGTTATGAGCCACCTGTTTATCAAAGACAAATACACCATCCGACATGACAGTCTTTAAATCATTACCGTTATTGTTGAGTATTAACGTGGTATCAGGTGTCAGTCCCTTAACGGTGCCTCCGATGGTCACGCCGGTCGCCGCACACACGACGCTTATCACAGGAGCGATTTCTCCAACTGTTCCCGTACCGTTCACCGCCGTACACAGACTTCCATCAGGTTGTGAGCTGATAGTCACGTTATAACTACTGTTGAGTGCGAGTGGGGTCTTAAAGTTATAAAGGCCATCGCCGGGAATAGAAAGGTCATCCGCACCATTGTTTTGCAGTACCAACCCAGGTAACACTAATCCACTGACTTTAGTATGAATTAATACAAGAGTATGAACAGGCGGAGGCGGAGGCGGAGGCGGAATCGGGCCACCCCCGCCTCCGCCGCATGCTGTTAACAGGAAAAGACACCCCAGAAACACCAGACAGGTATGCCATGTCCCTGTGGATTTTTTAGAATGATTCATTGCACACTTTCATTATTAATTACACCGTCACTTCTAAGAAAGCTTTGTCAAAATGTTCGTGAAATTACAGACGACAAAAACCCACGCAAAAATCTTGTCTCTGAGTAGTGTTTGATAGGTGCCGTGTTAATTTCCCAAGTGCCTTGATATACCGCGAATCCGACATAGGAGCGGATTATAGAGAGGGAATAACAAAAACTATATGCGGGTAATCCACAATACATTTTAATAAAGAAAATTTATACATTAAACACCAGGCAAAACGAAATTAAAAGACTTAATTAACACTTGATTCAGGCTTAGCCAATACAAAGTCAGGTAAATAATCGGGGCGTTCTAACACTTCAGGAATCAAGCTCGCACCCCATGGCGCCTTGTTTGTTTGCGGATAAAACGGTGCAAATTTTTTCCCAAATTGATAAGTGTAAGCAAACTTGATCGCGTCTTCTGTGGCTTGCCTGTCATTGCTGGTTAATGATTGCGTACGCGCTAATTTAACGCCTAGCTGATGCCCATCACGCCAGTTAAAATCTAAACCGGTAGATAGATTTCGCTCCACTCCGTTCGTTTCCATGCTGGCGTTATAACGCAGTGTTGGCAACAAAATTTGGCTCCATTTAATACTGGTATTGATACCAGTAACTGAAGATTGAGCCAGATCAGTGCTGCTTATGCTGTCATACGATAAACGCTGCCCACCAAATCCAATATGCAATTTTGCATCCGGTAAGGGTGACGTCTCCACGCCTAATCGTATGCCATATAGATTGCTTCCGGCGATACGTTGAAAAGCATCCTCGACACCAGCTGATTGGCTTGGACTACTGCTGGCATAACCACTCCACTCAATTCCTGTTATCCACTTTGTATCAAGAAAGTAGCGATAATTTAAGCCACCAGTTCGTTGATTTATGCTGAAATTTTGCTTTCCATCCATGCCAGCATCAACCAGCTCACGTAGTTGTGCCGCGCTGAATAATAACTGCTGATTCAAACCAAAACGCCAACCCAGATTCATTACCGTTTCAGTTTGATTTGGTTTGGAAGAGACCAACCAGCCTAGCGTTGTATCAGAAATACGTCGTGTTGCCAGATCCAATACAAGCGGCGCACCGTTCTCGTTATTGAAGTCACGCATAACGGAAAAATACGTGCCATCTAATGCGCTTTTAAACCGCAAACTGCCATTTTGGGCGGACAAAAGCGAAGCAACATTTTGCGTTGGTTCCGGCAAATCCGGTAACGGTATTGTTGAGCCAGGTTTATCCACTACATTGGCTCGTACCGGCGCACAACACAGTAAAAAACTTCCCAACAAAAATAAAAACCACTTACTCATAATTAACTAACTAGCGTAATACAGCGGACAACATCCAATAATAAGTGCCGCGCACTATACGGATATTTTGCGCATGTTGCGCTAATTTTTTTCGCAAGGTGCTGTCACTTGGAAAATTTTTTAAAATTTCATGACGACTGTCATCAGGCAAGCGGCGAATTTGATAGGTATTACCTTCTGAATCTGTCCGTGCAATTGGCGTGCTCTTCCCTTCAACATAGCCATTATCAAACATCACCAATACCGCCCCGCTTCCACATACATTGCGTATTCCTGTTAAAAACGTTGATTGCTCCGAACGTTTGACATGCGACCACCAACATCCGGCCACGCACGCATTAAAGTCAGTCTTAGCAAATTGGGACAATGCAAATGCGTCTGCTAATTGATAACTCACTTTTTCATCTGCTTGTTTTGCCGTCGCAATCGCCAGCATATCGCCACTAATATCTGTTGCTAAAACTTGCTTGGCCTGTGCTGCGTAACGCTCTGTCCAATAGCCCGTGCCACACGCTACTTCAAGCACTGTTTTATCTTTTAACAAATGCTGTAATTGCAGTGCGATATCCGCCAATTCCGTTTGGCGTTCCGGATGCAAATAAATTTCTTCGTAATGCGCTGCCCGTTGAGCGTAATAGTTCAGTAAGTTGGTATTCATTTTTTTTCTGGCAATTTTGTCAGCCCTGAATTACATCATTATTAGTTATAACCTAGAACAGGTGAAAGGCCCGGATTATACGGCATCGTTATCGCCACATTCGCCTGACCTGCGAGACCACATTGTCCACTGAAGGTAATCACAGTAAGATGCCGATTCCGGTCATTTCGATTCTTACTCTTATTGAGGAATTTATGGAACAGCTAACGAATATCAGCCGTCTTTTAGCAATGGTGATATGCCTTTTCGCCGCACCGTTATCGCATGCGGATACAACCATGTACAAATGGGTAGACAAAAATGGCGTGGTCTCTTTTTCAGAATATGAACCAAGTGAAAAACAAGCACGTGAAGTCACGACCGTCACTGTGCAAACCATGCCGGTTACGCAGCAACGTGCTGCTAACCGTATGCTGGTTAACCTGAACAATGCAGATAACCCCAGTTTTGCGGCACAACAACAGCGCATGACACAGGCAGACCAGGCTGTCGAAGTTGCACTAAAACAGCTGCAAGAAGCCGAACGTAAATTAACGACTGGCGCCACTCCATCCGGTTCCGATCGTGTTGGAAACGTCAACGGCCGCGCGCGGCTGCGCGAAAGTTACTTTGAACGTGTGTCGGATTTGCAGAGTGAAGTTGACAAGGCGCGACAAGTGCTTAACGACGCTTACGCTGGGCGCGATCAGGTTTCGCCTGGGTCGCCATAATTTCTTTATTTGCTGAACCATGTTTTTGCCGTATTCAGCCCCTCTCCCGTTTCGCGGGATCCAGTTGCCCGTTGTTCGACCCAATTGTTTCTATGAACCGAGATCGGCCCCCTCTCCCGTGGCATAGGTATCTACACAAGTTCCAGAGATGGTCAAAGGTTGATGTAATTTTTAGCAATTTGCGCAAACTTTTTAAGTTCACTAAGTGAATAATGTTCCATTGTTTCGAGCATCGTAAATAAA
>Ga0123337_10001519_pt1 | contig 29375 bp, 25 predicted proteins | sample frozenSSSSmetaG_FD_89792 | JGI IMG/M metagenome (GOLD analysis project Ga0123337, IMG submission 89792) | Glacier valley bacterial and archeal communities from Borup Fiord, Nunavut, Canada, to study Microbial Dark Matter (Phase II) -... | ecosystem: Environmental > Aquatic > Freshwater > Ice >...
ACACCTTTTTCAACGGCTTTATTGGTAATATATTCAAAATTCATAAATCAATTTCTCCTAATCTGGTGTGCGATACTCTACTACTACAGCATAAATATTACTAACATTGTAACAGTATTAACACTGGTGATATTTCGCTGCATACCAAATCACCAACGAAGAGTTTGCACTAAAAAAACTGCTGATAATTTAAGTACTGACTGCAAATTTACCTCACTATCACTTGGCGATGCCCAAGCTGCTTAAAATAGTAGTGATAAAGAGGATTATAATGATGTATCGTCTGAAGCATAACATACGTCAGTTGATAGGCGATGCGCTATAGACTCTCTAGCTGGGCAGCAGTAGGCATTCTGAACATTTATTCATCTATTGACTATCCTAGCTAGTGTTTGATAAAAATTAATTTTTGATACTGTCCGAGTAGCTTAGATAAAAAAACATCAGTCAGCTAAAAAACTCAGGATAATGAATCATAATTAACCTCTATAGCTTTGAGCTATCAGCCATCAGCCACCAGTTACAAGCCGGAAGCTGAGATGCCGAATGCTAAAGGCTTTTGATTCAACTTAACTAATTGACTATGAATTCTGAAAAAGTCAAAAATTCTCTAAATATTTCGCCAGCTATCCGTGTGGGAGTACTAGGTTTCGGCGGACTAGGACAAGCCGCCGCCAAGCTACTTGCTGGCAAACAGGAAATGATTTTAGTCGCAGCAGCAGATCATAAAGGCTACGCTTACGCTGCTGAAGGTTTAAATACTCAAGAATGCATCGACACCTACCAGTCCCAAGATTCGGTAGGTCATTTAGAGCCAGTTGGTACGTTAACAAATCAAAGTATTCAAGATTTAATTGAAATAGCTCAACCTGTGGATGGGTATTTTCTGGCTTTACCCAACTTGCCAAATGACTTTATTCCCACTGTAGCCAAGCAGTTTATCAAATCTGGTTGGCGTGGGGTGCTAGTGGATGCGATTAAGCGCACCAGTGCTGTAGAACAACTACTGGCGATGAAAGAAGAACTCGAAGCAGCCGGAATTACCTACATGACAGGTTGTGGCGCTACACCGGGATTGTTAACCGCCGCCGCCGCTTTAGCCGCCCAAAGCTACGCCGAAATTCATCAAGTCGAAATCACCTTCGGGGTGGGAATTGCTAACTGGGAAGCTTACCGTGCCACCGTTCGGGAAGACATTGGCCATATGCCTGGTTACACAGTGGAAATTGCTAGAGCGATGACTGACGCACAAGTAGAAGCACTACTAGATAAAACTAATGGCGTGCTTACCTTGACGAATATGGAACACGCTGATGATGTGATGTTAGAGGTAGCGGGAATTTGCGATCGCGATCGCGTTACTGTTGGTGGTGTAGTTGACACTCGCAATCCCAAAAAGCCCCTCAGCACCAACGTTAAGGTAACAGGACGTACTTTTGAAGGTAAGATTTCCACCCATACCTTTACTCTGGGAGATGAAACCAGTATGGCAGCGAATGTCTGCGGTCCTGCCTTTGGCTATCTCAAAGCTGGTAGACAATTGCACCAACGCGGCATTTACGGAATATTCACTGCTGCCGAAATTATGCCTCAATTTGTCAGGTAATAGTTAGGAGTTAGGAGAGACGCGATTAATCGCGTCTGTACAGGAATTAGGAGTTAAAAACGTAAACTTGAGACTTAAAAATCTCTGGCTTTGTTCAAAATTTGCAATTTAAAACTATTAACTCCTAACTCATAACTTTTTCTAAGCTGGTGGAATTTGTGGAGAGAAAATATCTGTGAAATTCTCCTCAAGTAGCGAATCTGGTGTTTGCATAATAAATGGAAGTTCGGCTCCCACTAAACCTCTTTGGATGCGTTCTAAAGTCTCACTAAAAACGACAAACAGAGGATATATGATATTAGAACCCTCACTCAAAATATGACTGTGGCACAGAGGCATCAACCACTCATAATCATTGTCTAGCCAAACTTGGGTTTGTCGCCAACGTCCTAACAAATCAGAAAAGTCTTCATGAGCGCGATGAATAAAGACTAAAATTTCTGGTTCAGTTTTGATTTTCCACTCTGGATCGCACATCAAAATAGCCACATCACAGGGTAAGCAAATCGTTTGTGGGGCTGTGGTATTAGCAGTGTTGCGAAGACGGACAATGGGCAAGGGTATAGTGATCACACTTTCATCTGGACGGCGCAGACTGGGAATCATCTCCAAGTATGGCCGATATTGCTTTAGTAAGGCGATCGCAGCTAGATGATTGCTGTACTCTGCCAAACTCGCTTCGTACTGAGATTTTTGCACAGTCATAATTTATTAAATAGTGAGTAATTAGAAGTGGTAAGTTAAGAATCAAAGTTAGAAGTTAGAAATACAAGTTTTAACTCCTAACTCCTAACTCTAACTTTTAATCCCCTATCCCAACGTTTCAAATACTTTAAACATAGGCAGATACATCGCTAGCAAAATGGTTCCAACCATTCCCCCTAGAACTACAATCATCACTGGTTCCAAAATACTGGTCATTGCTTTTACTGCCTGCTCGACTTCATCTTCATAGAAATCGGCAACTTTCATCAACATTGCATCTAATTCTCCAGTTTCTTCTCCGATACTAATCATCTGAATTGCCATAGCCGGAAAAACGCTTTCACTTCGTTGTAAAGCAATGCTAATCATACCTCCTTGTTGAATCTCAAGGCGGGCTGCATCTATAGCATTAGCAATCACTTGGTTTCCTGATGTATCTCGGACAATTTCTAAGCAAGTTAAAATTGGCACACCTGAACGAGTCAAAGAACCAAAAGTTCTGCTAAAGCGGGCGACCGAAGATTTTTGAATTAAATCGCCAAACAACGGCACCTTCAGGGAAAGACGATCAATTGTTAGGCGACCAGCAGGAGTTTTACCGAATTGTCCATAGGCAATTTTCAGTCCGACAATAATAAAGAGAAGGATGACAGCCTTCGGACTTCTCAAAAATTTACTAGCATCCATCAAGAATTGCGTTAGAGGTGGTAATGTAATTCCAATTTGTTCAAAAATCGTGGCAAAAATGGGAATAAGAAAAATGGTCATGCCGAGAAAGATCGCAACTGCTATAAAACCCACGACCACTGGATAAGACAATGCTGATTTAATTTGGTTTTGTAAACGGGCAACATCTTCTAACAACTTAGCTAAACGATTCAATACTTCGTCTAGAACACCACCAACTTCGCCAGCTTGAATCATACTCACATATAATCCATCAAAGCAGTCAGGATGTTTCCGCATTGACTCTGAAAGATTCATTCCACTTTGAACATCAATGCTAATCTCCACAAGAGCTTGTTTCAGTTTAGGGTTACTACACTGTTCAGAAAGTACCCCCAGACTTCTAACGATCGCAACTCCCGCATTCATCAAAACAGCAAATTGACGCGAAAAAACGGCTTTGTCTTTCACAGAAACCTTAACTAAGGAAGTCTGGAATTTTTTTAAATCAAAATTTAGCTGAAATCCTTGAGATTGTTTGAGTTCTTGGATTACAAAACCTTGATCTCTGAGATTAGTACGAGCTTGTACCAAGGATTCGGCAACAATTGTTTCTGTTCGGGATTTTCCTTGAGAATCCCGCACACGGGCAACATAGTTTGGCATAAATTAATTAAAAATGGGCATTGGGCACTTGTACTGACTTGTACTGAGCGAAGTCGAAGTAGCGTTGTCGTTGGCGCAGCCTCTCGTAGAGAAGTATTGGGCATTGGGCATGGGTTATTCTCCTTGTCTCCCTCATCTCCCCAGTTCCTCTAATGCGCTTTGGCAGCCGCACCAGGTTTTACACCTGCTGCCTGGGGCGGTGCCGCAGTACCGATGAGACGTTGGATTTCATCTGGCTTAGAAGTCTTAGACATCGCCGCTTCAAAGGAGATCGTTCCGGCTTTGTACATATCGGCTAAAACCTTCTCCAGAGTTTGCATCCCCAATTTCCCCCCAGTTTGAATAGCTGAGTAAATTTGAGATGTTTTGCCTTCTCGAATCAAGTTGGAAATAGCAGGAGTGACAATCAGAATTTCTTGAGCCATTACCCGACCATATTCACCGGGTTTAGGGTTTTTCTTGGACACCAATGTTTGGCTAAATACTGCCACTAACGAGTTAGACAACTGCACCCGCACTTGGGTTTGTCTTTCATGGGGAAAAACGTCAATAATCCGGTCAACTGTCTGGGCGGCGGAACTGGTATGTAGCGTGCCAAATACCAAATGTCCTGTTTCTGCGGCAGAAATTGCCAAAGAAATCGTTTCCAAATCGCGCATTTCCCCTACCAGAACAATATCTGGATCTTCCCGCAAAGCTGCTTTCAAGGCATTAGCAAAGCTCTTGGTATCTTCGCCTAGTTGCCGTTGGTGAACCAAGCTTTTAATTGGTTCGTAGACAAATTCAATCGGGTCTTCCACCGTTAAAATATGCTCTGCTTTGGTGCGGTTAATCAAGTCAATCATTGCCGCTAGGGTAGTTGTCTTGCCGGAACCTGTAGGGCCTGTCACCAGAATTAATCCTCTGGGCTTATCTGTCATTTCCCTTACCACATCTGGCAAACCTAATTTTTCAAAGTTAGGAATCTTAGAACTTAATGCCCGTAAGCAAGCAGCATAAGAACCACGTTCTTTATAGACATTGACCCGGAAACGAGCCAAACCCTTAACACCATAGGAACAATCCAACTCCCAGTTCTGCTCCAAGGTTTTACGCTGGGTATTGTTGAGCATACTAAAAATCAGTCTTTGACACTGATCAGCTGTCATTACATGCTCACCTATGGGGGTGAGTTTGCCACTGATGCGGAAGTAGGGAGGCAAACCTGCGGATAAATGCAAATCCGAACCTCCCATTTCAATCAATTGCTCCATCAGGTCTTCAATCATCATTTCCATAGTTCTGCTTCCTTTTAATGTTTATTATTTGTCCTTTGTCAGTTGTTTAAAGTTATTAAGCATCGACTAATAACCAATGACTAATAACTACTTTTGAAACCGAGATGTCATACAGTAGGGACAATCCAGCCATTCTGGTTTCAATGTGGCATCGCAAGTCAGGCAGGTAAGACCAGTCTTGCGTTTGGCTTTTAACTCGGCTTCCAAACCAGTATCAGTAAACGTCACTCGTTCTACTTCTTCTAAGGTGGTAGAACCTTCGCGCACTAAGTCCAAACTGTAAGACAGCAAGGTTTTCATGCCCTCTTCTATTGCCACTTCCTTGATACGTTCCGTGGGTGCGTCTTCGTTGATCAGAGTTTGCAGGTTTTCGGTGACTCGCATGACTTCATAAACACCACAACGCCCTTTGTAGCCGTTGCCATTACATTTTGGGCAAAGCTGATTTTTAGTTTTGGCTTCTGCGATCGCATCTAATGTCAAGGTGTTAGCCTTATAGAACGTGACTTCGATATCAGAGGAAGCTGATAGACCATAGCGAGCCAATTCCTGGACGGTAGGAGTATAGGAAATGCGACATTCAGAACATACACGCCGCACCAAACGTTGAGCTAAAACGCCAATTAGGGAACTCGAAACCATGAACGGCTCAATACCCATTTCTCCCAAACGAGCGATCGCACCTGGGGCATCATTGGTATGTAAGGTAGTTAATACTAAGTGACCCGTCAACGCAGCCTCAATTGCTGTTTTTGCCGTTTCTTTATCCCGCGTTTCACCCACCAGCAGCACATCTGGATCTTGCCGCAAGAAAGCCCGCAGAGCGGTAGCGAAATCCAGCCCTTTTTCCCGAATCACCTGTACTTGAGTAATCCCTGGAAGGCTGTACTCAATTGGGTCTTCCACAGTACTGATATTAATACCGGGATCATTCTTTTCTGATAATGCAGAATACAGCGAGGTTGTTTTCCCAGAACCAGTTGGCCCTGTTACCAAAATTAGACCAAAGGGACGGCTTACCATATCTTGGACAATTTGTAAAGTCTCTGGGTCGGTAATTAACTTATTCAATCCCAGTTGAGTAGAGGAGTTATCCAAAATCCGTAGCACCACCTTTTCCCCGTAACGACTGGGTAAGGTGCTGACGCGGAAATCTACTTTACGTCCCTCAAACAGCCGCCGGATGCGTCCATCTTGGGGTATACGCCGTTCCGCAATGTCTAGATTGGAGATGATTTTAAATCGGGCTGTCACCGCCGGGATGATTTTTTTCGGTAGGGGAGGGAAAGCTTCGATCAATATGCCATCCTTCCGAAAACGAATGCGTAAGTTTTCTTCTTGCGGTTCGATATGAATGTCAGAAACGCCCTCATGCAAGGCTTTAGCCAGGATTCTGTTGACTAGGTTGATGACTGGGGCATCCTCTGCACCCTTCATCGCCGCCCCTAGATCAGCCTCCATTTCTTCAGGAGCATCCGCAAGATCGAGATTTCCGAGATTTTCTAAATCCTGATTAATATCTGTAAACTTTGCTTGTTCCAGGTGCTTTTGCTTAACAGCCATTTCATCCAGGTATTGGTTGATTAGCTGTTGGTAGTCTTCCTGTGTAATCACCATCCGCTGCAATATCAAGCTTTGGGGGCGCAAGATGCGGTTCAGGTCATCGGAAGCCTCAAGATTATCTGGAGCGACCATCGCCACTAAAACTGAGGGCGGGGTTTGGTCTTCGTGTTTCGACAGTGGTACTAAACGATGGCGACGACAGATATCCACTGGGATGAGGGTTTCAATCAGGTTCGCCATCATCGTGGTGTCAAAGGAGTTGACTTCTGGATCAAGGAATTCAACACCGTATAGGATTTTAAGTTCAAATAGCTGCTGTTTTTTATATTGCCTGAGCAACTCAGGTGATAGTTGTTGACCAGTGATTGACTCTAGGACTTCCGTTAGGGGTCTGCCAGATTTGCGGCTTTCAATTAGTGCCTGCCTCATCTGGTCGGTATTGACATAGCCAGATAGTACTAGCTTGTTGCCGAAGGGCGAAAACTCTGTTCTGGTAGTTAGAGCGGTACTGCGCCGTTGTGCTGACGAGTAAGTCATAAATGAGCAATTGATTTGGGGAAACCTCTGTTTAGAGTATTCCCGTAGTGGGAGACAGAATTCTCATTTTCCAAAAAAGTCCTAAGTTGCCCAACTTCTGAGCAAAGCTGCCGCTTTGCTCAACACTTCCTCCTGATTCAGTATCTTGCGTAATTATACGTATTTTATTTGTAATAATTAAGTAGTCGTTGTTCGTTTATTTATTTTTGGGGGTAATAGCGAGATTATGAAAAGAAATTCGACTTGTGTGTACACCATAGCCCCGCTTGCGGGGAGCGTTAGGGATTTTTGCAAGAGGTCTAGTATAGAAGAATTCCTTTCTGGTGGGTTAATTTAACCCGATAAAGTTCCATAAATGAATCAGATTCCTGGGTGTCAAAACTTGCGATCGCTTACCCGTCCGCCGCAAGCGATCGCATTCTCGGAATTTTTTTTGCGTTTACTCATGGCTTGCTCAAATACAGACTCGCTTAACAAATCTTTAAAACCTAGCCTCAAACTTTGATTCTCAGAGGTACACTATTCGTTCGGGTTCCCGCCTTAGTGGGGTCTGAGCTAACGTCTTCACCATTTGTCACAATAAGAGGACGGTTACATCACTTCCAGAAACTTGTCGGCAACAAAATCAGCCCCAGTGGCAAGTCGTGGATGACGACGGTTGCAAGCTGTGGAGATACACTGCCATCAAAAGCATCTGGAATGAGTAGACAATAATGGATGAAAATAAACAGATAAACAACACAAGCCAGCAATTGGGTGAACCAACAGAGGTAAAGCAAGCAATGAAGAGTGACTCCCCAGCCCAAATTAATTTCAATGAATCTGGTAACGAGGTGACAGAGCAAGTGGCAGCCCAAACAAATGCATCGGGAGATCCGGCTACTCTCAATCCAGAAAATGGCGGCACGGCAAGTGAGAAAACTGGAGTGGAAACAGCAGCTTTGGCAGAACTGACTCAACAAATTGAGTCCCTGAAAACGCAATTAGAAGAGCGTAGTACTCAATATATGCGGATTGCCGCTGATTTTGAGAATTACCGCAAACGCACTAGCAAAGAAAAAGAAGAACTAGAAGTGCTGATGAAGCGGAACACGATTTTGGAATTGCTGCCAGTGGTCGATAATTTTGAGAGGGCGCGATCGCACCTCAAACCGCAATCTGATGGCGAAATGACCATGCACAAAAGTTACCAAGGCGTTTACAAACAATTAGTAGATAGCCTCAAGCGCTTGGGTGTAGCACCAATGCGTCCTGAAGGTGAAGAATTTGATCCTAACCTGCACGAAGCAGTAATGCGGGAACCTACGGATGAACATCCTGAAGGAAGAGTGTTAGAAGAGTTAGTGCGCGGATATTACTTGGGCGATCGCGTGCTGCGCCATGCAATGGTCAAAGTAGCTGCTCCCAAGGAAGATACACTTTCTGCACCAGAAGATCAGTAGAGTCAAGCCTTCAGTTAAGCTGTAGTCGTTCGCCTCTCTGACCAAAAGTGCCTGGGTTCTAACAAGAACGAGCATCGCGTATCTAAACAACGACAGGGCTTGGGATAACTCTCTGTGTTTCAAGTTCTCTTTTGCTACCAGCAACAGGGGTTACACAGACGTTATCCGCTAGCCTTGGTTCGGAGCCAAAAAGTTAGTCCGCGACAGATTAAAGCAGAAAAAGTCAGTAAAAATACTGGTAATTATGGGAAAAGTTATTGGAATCGACTTAGGCACTACTAACAGTTGCGTCGCAGTTTTGGAGGGCGGTCAACCACTTGTGATCGCCAGTTCTGAAGGTGGACGAACTACTCCTAGTATTTTGGGATTTGGCAAGAGTGGCGATCGCTTGGTTGGTCAATTGGCAAAGCGCCAAGCCGTAACCAATGCTGAAAACACAATTTACAGTATTAAACGATTCATCGGGCGGCGTTGGGAAGACACTCAAACAGAACGCGATCGCGTTCCCTACAACTGTGTCAAAGGTCGAGATGATACCGTTGATGTCCAAATTCGCTCAAAAAATTACACGCCACAAGAACTATCTGCGATGATCTTGCAAAAGCTCAAGCAGGATGCAGAAAACTTCTTGGGTGAAGAGGTGACTCAGGCAGTGATCACCGTACCCGCATATTTCACAGATGCCCAAAGACAAGCAACTAAAGATGCTGGCACGATTGCAGGGTTAGAAGTCCTGCGAATCATCAATGAACCAACAGCTGCGGCTTTAGCTTTCGGATTGGAAAAGCAAGACCAAGAACAGTTAATTTTAGTATTCGACTTGGGAGGCGGGACTTTCGACGTCTCGATCCTACAACTTGGGGATGGCGTTTTTGAAGTTAAGGCGACTTGTGGTAACAACCATTTGGGTGGAGACGACTTTGATAATGCGATCGTGCTTTGGATGATGGAACACTTCCAGCAAGAGGAAAAAATCGACCTTTCCCAAGATAAGATGGCACTGCAACGCCTTCGGGAAGCAGCAGAAAAGGCAAAGATTGAACTCTCCAGCATCGTGAATACCTCCATCAACTTGCCCTTTATCACGGCTGATGACACCGGACCAAAGCATTTGGAGATGGAACTCAGCCGCTCTAAATTTGAAGAACTCGCAGGAAAATTAATTGAAGCGACCATCGAACCAATGATCCAAGCGCTCAAAGATGCGGATCTCAAACCACAAGCCATAGATCGGATTATTTTGGTAGGTGGTTCTACCCGTATTCCCGCAGTTCAAAACGCGCTAATTAAGTTTTTCAATGGCAAAGCTCCCGATCGCTCTATCAACCCTGACGAAGCGGTAGCATTGGGAGCGGCGATCCAAGCAGGTGTGTTGGGTGGCGAAGTCGATAATCTCTTACTATTGGATATCACCCCTCTATCCTTGGGAATTGAAACCTTGGGTGAAGTGTTCACCAAAATCATTGAACGCAACACCACAATTCCTACGAGTAGATCACAAGTTTTTTCCACAGCAGTTGATGGGCAAACCTCAGTCGAAATTCACATCCTCCAAGGTGAACGGGCAATGGCACGAGATAACAAGAGTCTCGGCAAGTTTTTGCTAGCAGGAATTCCCCCATCTCCCCGTGGTGTGCCGCAAATTGAAGTCGCCTTTGAAATCGATGTCAACGGCATCCTGAAGGTTTCTGCCCAAGACAAAGGTACAGGTAGAGAACAGAGTATTCGGATTACCAATACAGGTGGCTTGAGTACCAACGAAGTCGAACGGATGCGCCAAGAGGCCGAACTGTTTGCCGAAGAAGATAGAAAACGTAAAGAACTGGTTGAACTCAAAAACCAAGCAGATAATCTGTTGTTCAGTTATCAATCCACCATCAAGGATAATGGCAACTTTATCGGCGAGCAGATGAAAACTTTGGCCAGTGAAAAAGTTTCACAACTCCAAGCTGCCATGATTGACTCCAGTGTTTCCACAGTGGAATTTAAACAGCGCTTAGACGACTTCCAACAAACCCTGCTGGCAATTGGTGCTGATGTCTACAATCGAGCTAATAGCCAAAGTGATGACAGTGAGGAGGCTTCAGCTAGTCTCTTAACACCAGAAATGGACTCACCAATGAATGGCACACTAATACCACAATTCAACTTTGATTTTGAGGAAGAAAATACCGCACAGGCTGATTATGAGGCGATAGATTAGGGGTTGGGCATTGGGCATTGGGCATTCGTTATTTTCTCCTTGTCTCCCACCCTGCGGGTTCGCGTAGCGTTCCGTAGGAAAGCTAAAGCTACATCTCCCTCATCTCCACTCCCCATTTAATAAAATTGATTATAAATTTAGTGAAGTTTCACAACACCCCAGCAGTTTGCTAGATTGTAGAAGCAAATTACTTTGGGCTAGGCAGTGCGCTCAGTTCAGATACACTTCCATTGCATATGGGTGGTTTTCCACACCTAATAGTGCGGCTAGCTCCTCTGGTTGATGGGCGGGGTTTTCTTCTGGTACGTAGCACAATTGTAAAAGAGACAGCCGACTCCGCAGTGAGAAGTTTCAGCAGAGGCTTACAACCAGCTCTAAACTTCTATAGCTTTTGTCGTCTCCCACGAGGAAAGTAACTGTTGCTTAAGATTTGTCGGTGATTTTTGTGAAAGAGAAAGGGTAAAATCAGTTATTAACAAAAATTAATTTCATCTTCTGCCTGACCTTTGCCAAGCCGCCCTCTGAAGGACACTGCATTGCTCTTCCAGAGTGATTTAGGCAATAACGCCTTCCTGTAGGGTAGCAAGTGACCGTGAGTGACGTTCTACTGCCCTTCGGGTGACGCTCCTAACGTCGCTAACGCTGCGCTAACGCCAGTCGCTAATGGGGAGCCACTGCGGTCTTGGGGTCTCCCCAAGTAAAGCAAGTGGCGTGGAAACCCCCATCGCTTTTAGCGTCTCCCCTTGGGAGAAGACCGCGCAAGCTCACCTTCTGCTTTCTTCCTTCTAACTTTTACCTTTGCTATATGGCCCGCGACTATTATGAAATTCTGGGTGTCTCTCGTGACGCCGACAAAGAAGAAATCAAACAAGCCTATCGCCGTTTAGCCCGGAAGTATCACCCAGATGTGAACAAAGAACCGGGGGCGGAGGATCGCTTTAAAGAAATTAACCGCGCTTATGAGGTACTCTCGGAAGCAGAAACCCGCGGTCGTTACGATCGCTTTGGCCCAGAGGGTGTGTCTGGTGCTGCTGGTGCGGGCTTCCAAGATGTCGGCGATATGGGTGGTTTTGCCGATATCTTTGAAAGCATTTTTAGTGGCTTTGCTGGCGGTATGGGTAGTCCCACGCAACAAAGACGGCGCAGTGGACCAGCCAGGGGTGATGACCTGCGGCTAGACCTGAAGTTAGACTTTCGGGAAGCGGTATTTGGCGGTGAAAAAGAAATTCGCATTTCGCATCTAGAAAATTGTGAAGTCTGTAGCGGTTCTGGTGCTAAACCTGGAACTCGCCCTCGGACTTGTTCGACTTGTACCGGTTCGGGTCAAGTACGCCGTGTCACTAGAACACCCTTTGGCAGTTTCACCCAAGTCTCGACTTGTCCCACCTGTAATGGCACAGGGATGGTAATTGAAGATAAGTGTGATGCCTGTGATGGTAAGGGCGCAAATCAAGTCACAAAGAAACTCAAAATTACCATTCCAGCTGGGGTGGATAATGGCACACGCTTGCGGATTTCTAGTGAAGGAGATGCTGGTCAACGTAGTGGACCGGCTGGGGATTTGTACGTTTACTTGTTCGTGAATGAGGACGAGGAATTTCAACGGGATGGCATTAATATTCTCTCGGAAATCAAAGTTAGCTACCTGCAAGCGATTTTAGGTTGTCGGTTAGAGGTAGATACGGTAGATGGTCTGGTGGAACTGATAATTCCAGCAGGAACGCAGCCGAATACGGTGATGAAGTTGGAAAATCGCGGCGTACCCCGCTTGGGTAATCCTGTCAGTCGTGGGGATCATATGCTAAACGTATTAATTGATATTCCTAACAAAGTGACCCCAGAGGAGAGGGAACTGTTGGAGAAGCTAGCTAAAATTAAGGGAGATCGCACTGGTAAAGGTGGTCAAGGATTCTTGGGGAATCTATTTAAGTAATGAAGCCCTCTGTTGTTTTAACTCCCGATGCTCAACTTGATTTACGCGGCACACCTTGCCCAATTAATTTTGTGCGGACAAAACTACGTCTAGAAAAAATGCCATTGGGAGGTTTGCTAGAAGTTTGGCTAGACCCTGGTGAGCCGATTGAGCAGGTTCCCGATAGTCTGACAATGGCAGGCTATCAGGTGGAACAAATTACAGATTGCACTAGTTATTTTTCTCTGTTAGTGCGCCGTCCAGTTGCTAGCCAATGACAGGTGAAAATTTTGCCGCAACTGGACAGTTGGTGGGTACGGTGGTTGCTGTACAGGCTAATTTTTACCGAGTACAACTGGATGAAGAAGATAAGGAGATGAGGGAGATGGGGGAGCAATATCTTCCTTATCCCCCTCTCCTGCTTTGTACCCGGAGAACACGCCTGAAAAAAATCGGGCAACAGGTGATGGTAGGCGATCGCGTTGTCGTAGAAGAGCCAGATTGGGCTGGGGGACGCGGAGCGATCGCTGAGGTTTTCCCCCGCCAAAGTGAGTTAGATCGTCCGGCGATCGCCAATGTCAACCAAATTCTATTGGTATTTGCCGTTGCTGATCCACCTTTGGAACCTTATCAGCTGAGTCGGTTTCTAATTAAGGCTGAATCTACTGGCTTAGATGTGCTTTTATGCTTGAATAAAAGTGATTTAATTTCACCGGAGGAACAGCAAAAAGTTAGCGATCGCCTACTTGGTTGGGGCTATCAACCGATATTTATCAGCGTTAAAGATGGTATAAATACTGACCAAGCTGCCAGATATTTAAGCAATAAAATTACTGTAATTGCTGGCCCTTCCGGCGTGGGTAAATCCAGCCTGATCAATTCTTTAATTGACTCTGCAAAGCTGCGAGTGGGAGAAGTTTCTGGCAAACTAGCTCGTGGTCGTCATACCACTCGCCATATAGAATTATTTGAGTTACCTAGTGGTGGTTTACTGGCAGACACTCCCGGCTTTAATCAGCCTGACATGGATTGTAACCCACAAGAACTAATCCGTTATTTCCCAGAAGCAAGAGAGCGGTTAGCAGTTGCTAGCTGTCGGTTTAGTGATTGTCTGCATCGAGACGAGCCGGAGTGTGTGGTGCGGGGAGACTGGGAACGATATGAACATTATTTAGAATTTTTGGACGCTGCGATCGCTCATGAAACTCATCTACATCAACAAGCTGATCCAGAATCCACCATGAAGTTAAAAAGCAAAAGCAAAGGCAAAGGGCAGAGTCAATACGAACCCAAGCTAGAAAGTAAAAAATACCGCCGGATTTCCCGAAAGACTCAGTTACAGGACTTGCAGGAGTTATATCGGGATGAGGATTAAAAAGTGCGATGTCTACGACAGGCTGCGATGCTCAATGACTCGCTCTCCGTGGCGCTATCGGTGACGCACTTCTATGCAAAGGTTTGTCACGATAGCATGGATACAAATAGAAAAAGTATCTTGTATGTCTCAGCCCCTTGCCACCACCCCTAGTTTAGAAGCTGTCACTGAGAGTATAATTTTCCCACCAGGCGACATTTATAGTGACGAACCCCCCTTGGAATCTGATCTGCACCGCGAACAAATTGATTTACTGATCCGCCTGATTAAGTGGTGGTGGCGCGATCGTCAAGATTTTTATGCTACCGGCAACCTGACGATCTATTTCAGTACGGCAGTCGCCTCAACGGGGGGAACCCCCGCACAGCGCTGCCTCCCCAACCAGAAAAAGTCAGAAGAATTTCGAGGCCCTGATTTCTTTGTGGTTTTAGATACAGAAAAAAAAGACCGCAAAAGCTGGGTTGTGTGGCAAGAAGACGGTAGATATCCCAATGTAATTATTGAGATGTTATCTGATTCCACTGCCTCAGTTGATAAAGGTTTGAAAAAGCAAATATACCAGAATACATTTCGCACTCCTGATTACTTCTGGTTTGACCCAAATAACCTAGAATTACAAGGATTTCACATACTTGATGGGCAATACCAAGAACTTATACCCACTGAGTCGGGTTGGTTGTGGAGTCAGCAGCTAAATCTGTATTTAGGAGTTGAACCACAGGAGTCCAAGAATATTGGATTGCAAATTGGCAATTACAGCAGCTAGAAGTTTATCGCCGAGAAGCTGCCCAATTAAAACTGATTGCAACCTTGCTGGCTGATGACGAAATCACATCACCACTGTTAATAGGTTTCAACGTTCGAGTTCAACGTTTTTTTATATAATTCTGGCCGCTCTTCAAACTCAACTTCATCAAAGAAGGTATAATTTAAAATTCAAAATTCACGCATTATTCGCGCAGCGTCTCGTAGAGAAGAGAGTTATATAAGGGGATTTAAACCCCGACTTAAACTGAAGCTAGGCAACGCGGCTCAAAAATAATTATTAAACTGCCAAGGCGCAAAGCTCACAAAAGGACTGTAACTTAGAAACCCGATCTTTCTACTGCAACAAGCCAACCAGCAACTAGACAGAAATGACAACGGGCTTAAAGATTGGCACAAGGCTTTTAACTCAATTGAAAACTGCTATATATCTACCTGACGATCCCCATAAAGTCTTAAAATATTGTTAATTTCAGCCCAACCTCTCGACCTTCAACTTACAAGTATCACCCCAAAATCACTATGGCTATCGGCTACGTCGCGCTTGTACTCCACGCACATCTGCCCTTCGTTCGTCACCCAGAAAGTGACTACGTGCTGGAGGAAGAATGGCTCTATGAAGCCATCACAGAAACCTACATCCCCTTATTGAAAGTATTTGAAGGCTTAAAGCGAGACGGTATCGACTTTAAAATCACGATGAGTATGACACCCCCTCTAGTGTCAATGCTTCGTGACCCTCTGCTTCAAGAACGCTATGAAGCACACTTAGGCCAACTAGAAAAACTTATACAACTAGAAGCAGAACATAATGTCAATAATGGACATCTTCGTTATTTAGCCGAACATTACGCTACTGAGTTTAAGGAAGCGCGTCAGCTATGGGAACGCTACAACGGTAACTTGGTGACAGCTTTTAAGAAGTTCCAAGACAGTAACAACCTGGATATCATCACTTGCGGCGCTACCCACGGCTATTTGCCGTTGATGAAAATGTATCCAGAAGCAGTGTGGGCGCAAATTCAGGTAGCCTGCGAACATTACGAACAAACCTTTGGACAAGCACCCAGAGGCATTTGGTTGCCGGAATGCGCCTACTATGAAGGTTTAGAGCGGATGCTAGCCGATGCTGGGTTACGCTACTTCCTCACCGATGGGCATGGCATCCTTTACGCCCGTCCCCGTCCGCGCTTTGGCACTTATGCCCCAATTTATACAGAAACTGGTGTTGCTGTCTTTGGTCGAGATCAGGAATCCTCCCAACAGGTTTGGTCTTCTGAGGTAGGCTATCCTGGGGCGGCGGAATATCGAGAATTTTACAAAGATTTGGGCTGGGAAGCAGAATATGAGTACATTAAGCCCTACATCATGCCCAATGGCCAACGGAAAAATACGGGGATTAAGTATCACAAAATTACTGGACGTGGTTTAGGGCTGTCAGATAAGGCACTCTACGATCCGTATTGGGCTAAGGAAAAGGCAGCAGAACACGCTGCTAACTTTATGTATAACCGAGAGCGGCAATCGGAGAATCTCCATGCTATAATGCAGCGATCGCCAATTATCGTTTCGCCTTATGACGCAGAGTTATTTGGACATTGGTGGTATGAAGGACCCTGGTTCCTCGATTACCTATTCCGCAAGTCGTGGTATGACCAAGGAACATATCAAATGACCCATTTAGCAGACTATTTGCGAGATCAGCCAAATCAGCAAGTCTGTCGTCCTTCGCAATCGAGTTGGGGTTTCAAGGGTTTCCACGAGTATTGGTTAAATGAAACGAACGCGTGGATTTATCCGCATTTACACAAAGCCGCAGAACGGATGATTGAAATCTCCCACCTCGAACCAGAGGATGAGTTAGGGTGCAAAGCATTGAACCAAGCAGCGCGAGAATTATTATTAGCACAATCTTCTGATTGGGCATTTATTATGCGGACGGGAACGATGGTACCCTATGCAGTTAGACGGACGCGATCGCACCTGATGCGGTTCAATAAGCTCTACGAAGACGTTAAAATTGGCAAAATTGACAGTGGTTGGCTAGAAAAAGTCGAGTTAATGGATAATATCTTCCCCGAAATCAACTATCGCGTCTACCGTCCGTTGTAGTCTCACACAAAGCAATTAACAGTAGTAGGGTGGGCAAGTCCCACCTTATATTAGTAGTGAGGAGCGTCTATTTTACCAACAACAGAGCAAGCCTTAGCCTGTGTACGGGTTTGTCAAATGCTGTCAAATCTTTATAAAGACATCCGCTTATTTCGATTTGACGACAAAACAGGGCAAGTTTACATCCTGGCTGGAGATGAACTCCAAGTTATTGTACTAAGTAATGGAATCTGGGATTTTGTCAATGAACCAGAATTATGAGCGAATGAGTTTTTCCGAGTTGAGAGCTTACGTTGTGGAAAACCACGAAGACATCGAAGCTCTACGTTTTTTGATGAGCAAACGTGACCCTAATTCTAAAGGCTATCCTATGCCTTTAACAGAAGCTGATATGCAAGCCCAAATGGAAATCATCAGGCGCAAGATTAACGGAGAGCTTTGAGATTATTGTCTAACTTCAGTAATCATAATAGGGTGAGTATGATTTACTCACCCTATTATTTTATTAACACTGCTGGATTTAGCTAAAGGCTATCTGGATCAATATTTAATTCTCGAAGTTTAGCTGCTAATCTTTGCGTTTTCTCTTATGCGACTTGTCGTGCTGCTGCTTCCTCTTCATGAGTTAGGAGTGTTTGACCCGCAGCTGGATTGTAAAAACGCAGTTTTCCCGCCTCCAAGCGTAACTCTAGCCCCAAAACTTCACTAGGTAGGGATACTGTACCATCTGGCAAGGTATTGGTTGCCACTGGGAAATAATTCCCATCGACCAAGTGTAAACCCTGGAGTTGGTGATTGAGATAATCGCCCGTGGGGTCATATTGGAAATATTCACGCACTCCCAAAAAGGCGTAAATTCCTTTCTTTGCACCTTGGTCTTTACTGCGGGTGCTTTTTGAGGTAATCTCTAGAACAAAATCTGGGGTTTGATTATTTTCTTCCCAGGTTTTGTAAGAGCGTCTGTCACGGTTTTCCACTCCAAACACCACAAATACATCTGGGGCTACGACTGATTCTGGATAACCTTTTTCGTAGTAAATAAATAGATTACCAGCGACGTATACATCTGGGTGATTTTGGAAATAAATTTCCAGCACAGTGGTAGCGTATACGAGACACTTGCGCTGTAAATCACCTTCAGCCATTGGCTTACCGTCCTCATCTGGGTACTCAATCGTGGTAACGGGGATATACTCTACTGAGGCTGTCACGGGCTAATACCTTAACTCAACTAGGGCTAGGTTTAATAATATCGCTCAAAATGCGATCGCCATAACTGGGAGGTTAAGAAATCACGCAAAACTCCAAATCGCGTAGGTGTAGCCAGCCATAGGCATTGTTTTCATTAAATCTCAGGTTTGCAATTGTGCTTCTTGAAATGATATTTATCCGCTCACACAGGTCATAATCTTCAACATTTGGTTGCCCCCTTTTATAAATTCGTAAGCAACAGGCTGAACGTTTACATCAAATCCGTGACTGGAAAACGTTTGGATGACTGACTCAATATAGGGTGATAGTTCACCATCAAGTTTCAACAATGGAAAAATCCTCACTTCTGGAGAGATTCTCAGGAGTTCATGAATAGATGCGATGTGAAAATCGAGTGATAGCTGCTCAGAGTAAAGAAAGAGTAAATGGGAACACACACATAACCCAAATTGATTATTAGCTAGTTCTAGATTTGGTAGAGATAGCGGCAAGTAGCGCCCTGCTATTCTACCAGCTTCATAGTCCAACAAAAATTTCTCCATCGCTGCCAGACGGGCATAACCAAGTTCATCTGCATCACGAAAGTTCTTCCAAATGTAGCGGTTTAAATTTTGTTTAACCTGCTTGATGACTGGCTCGTAAGCTTCTAGAACTCGTTGTTTGATTTGTTCAGCAGAAAACTGATAGATAGGGTCAATAGACACAACTGAATGTCCGAGTTCTGTCATTTCAGTATTAAAGCTGGCAGGGCCATCGCCACACCCAAGAATTTTCATGTTCAGGTCTGCATCTGATAAGGCAAACATCAGCTTGTACTCTTCAAGAGTTCTACCCCAGGGGACAACCTTATTTAATTTCATAGATAATTACCGTAAATTCCCAACCATTACAAGTAAATGCAGCCATTAATCTATAACTACATCAGCTAAGTGTTTAACCGAACCTGACATAACATATAAAAAAGACAGGCAAGATGCCTGTCCTACAAGAAATGATTTAGCAAAGAATTTAGAAATTCATCTCAGCAGCTTGGACTTTCTCAATCTGCTTTTTCTTCAACACCAGCATAACTTGAGCTAACATTACAAGAGCGATGAACGCAATCAACCATTTGACTCTAGAGGCATCTTGCAATACGATTTCTGCATCTTTTTGACCGAATCCACCGACGACGTTCGGGTTGTTGGTCAAAGCATCACCAGTCTTAACTGTTTGCCCTTCGGAAACAAGCAGTTCTGGTCCTAAAGGAATCGGATCAACGACAACATCACCAGATTCGGGTTGGATGTTTACTAAATATTTGACGTTACCATCTGCATCTTCCTCTTTGGCAATCTTAGTAATTGTGCCAGTAGCGGAAGCGTTGTAAACAGTGTTGTTGCTCTTTTCACCAGTGGGATAAACTTGTCCGCGTCCCCGATTAGCACCTACGTGAACTGAATATTTACCGAAGTGGATGTTTTTATCGGTTGCGGGGTTGGGAGAAAGAACTGGGAAGACGATTTCCTGATACTGTTCACCGGGTAAAGGTCCGACGATGACGATGTTTTCTTTGTCTTCGCTGTAGGGTTGGAAGGGAGTATCGCCAACTTCTTTTTTAAGTTCCTCGGAAAGACGGTCTTCAGGAGCAATCTTAAAGCCTTCGGGTAGCATCAGGACAGCACCGACGTTCAAGCCAACTTTAGAACCGTCAGCGCCAACTTGCTGGGCGGCCAGATCGTAAGGGATTTTCACCACAGCTTTAAATACAGTGTCAGGTAGCACCGATTGGGGAACTTCCACTTCTGTAGGCTTGGCTGCTAGGTGACAGTTGGCACAAACAATCCGCCCGGTTGGTTCGCGGGGGGTTTCGGGATAGGTTTGCTGTGCCCAAAAGGGATAGGCGGCAGCAGATTGGGGAAGGGCTAGATCGCTGGTGAAGTAGAATGTCACGGTAGCGATCGCTATGAGCAATGTTTTAACGATCGCTCTAGCACTGCGAGTTAACCTCGCTATTAACAAAGCATTTCTCATCTCTATAAGGGCGACGATTGAATTAGTCATTAGTCATTGGGCATTGGGCATTGGGCATTGGGCATTGGGAATTGGGCATTGGTTATTCTCCCAACTTCCTCACTCCCTCACTCCCAACTCTTTCACTCCCTCATCCCTTACTCAGCACTCAGCACTGATTAAGACCACCAAGGTGCATCACCGGTGCGGAAGTCGGTTTCAGTCCAAGGGGTCAACACAATTTTGTCGTCGTTTACATTGGTATGGGCTAAAGGCAGAGACAGAGGTGCTGGGCCGCGAATAACCTTACCAGTTTCGTTGTATTGAGAACCGTGACAAGGGCATTTAAACTTGTTCTCAGCAATGTTCCAGGGGACGACACAACCTAAGTGAGTGCAGATGGCGTTAATGCCATAATCTCTGATCGCCTCTTTGCTGTCTACCACAATATAGGTCGGATCTCCCTTTAGTCCTTGGACTAGGGTGCGATCGCCTGGGTTATGGCTTTCTAGAAATTTACTGACACTAACATCGTTACCCAACTCGTCTTTTCCCGTTGCACCGCCACCAGCAGCACCACTAGAGGGTGGAATAAAGTACTTGACAACGGGATACAATGCACCCAGAGCTACTCCAGTCACAGTCCCAAAAGTGAGCAGATTCATGAACTGACGCCGACCCATATCGGGCACGTCTGCTGATTCAGAAAATTGAGCCATAATCTACGCGCTCTTTGTGTATTTTGTTAAGCATTTTGACAAAAGTACTAGTAGTTGACTAACTCTTGTCTAAGTCGAAATGCTAGCGCTTACAACGATGCCAGACTTCTCTATTCCAAGATATATTTAGCATCTTTTCTGTTAGCATTACATTTCTTTATATCCTTATCATACTGGAGTCACGGAACTTAACATCATAACTAAATGTAAAATCTGATTGAGAAAAGCTATGACAGGACAGGAATTACGTCAGATGTTGCTTGATAAGTGGGGATATTCTTACGATGTCCAGTTGCGGCGGGTACAGGGAAAGATATTTTTGCAAGTCATGTGGAAATATCTGGAGCAAGCTTCTTTTCCCTTGAGCGAGGCGGAGTACCAAGAGCATCTTGATGGCATTGCCAATTATCTTCATGGCTTGGGTGGGTCAACACAAGTACAAATATTTATTGCTCAAACACGCGATCGCCCCCGGCTCGGCAAAGCTGTCAGCATTCCTTTAGATTTGGGCGATCGCGCTTCGGAATGGATATTATGACCCGCTATTGCATTAACTTTAATAAATTTCTGAATGAGGAACTTGTAAAAGAGGCAAATTTTGAGTTGCGGGGTTATGTCGAGATATCCATTAGTTCCCTATCAACTCCAAAAACAACTCAGTTGCTAATCACTCCTGAACATCGAGGTACGTTTTTTGGGACAGAGAAAGCCGAGCTAGGTGAGATTGCTTATGTGTTGCCTCTTGCTAATGGAAAGAGTCTATTTGAGTTAGGTCCAAATAATTAACTCTATTTAATAAAAACTAACCTAACTCTGAACTTTAGCATACATTAATAATTAGTGATTCGTAATTCGTAATTACGTTATGGATAGGGATTGAGACCCCACTCATAACGCGGCGACTCTGAACCGACGCTCAAATACTGGCTAATACTGCGCTATCGGTTTAATTACAAATTACGAATTAATTGTTGATTCTATCAGCAGAACCAATCATTTCCACAACGCTTCGATTAGTTTATTGACAGTTTGTCTATTTCTATAAATTGTCAACTATACGAACTAAATGTCTCAATTAATTTTGAGTTCAGACTGCTAATTACTTGATTTCTATTCAATCGGATTACGTCAGAAACCTTTCACCTAATCCTATTATGGTCAATTAAAAAATATTAAGTATATGTTGCAAAATACTGAACCAAACTTTAGAAAACTATCCAATAGTCAGGTAGCGCTACATCCAAATCCTAAAGGAATCATCCAATTTATTGGTAGCTTTATTTTTGGTTCTTTTCCTGGATGGGCATATAAATATCTATATCAATATCTATTTGCTCAAGGATATTCACTAATTTTACACCGATTTCCTCTAAATCCGATTCAATTCAATCATTGGGAGGTTTCTTTTGGCTTACTCAAAGAGCAATATCTTCTTAAGACTGAGATTATCAAAACCTTAAAAGAAGATAGTCAACCTGATGATGTGATAAATACATATTCCAATCCTGCCAATTACTTATGGCTTGGTCACAGCCTCGGATGTAAATACATTATTCTTTTGGAAATTTCGAGCAATGAGCCAGCGAGGCGAATGCAGATTCTTCAGGAATGCTTAGACAAAAAAGATGCTGAGGAAGCCATTAAACAGATAGCTGCAATAGAATATGTCCAGCAAATATCTAAATTACCTACAACAGAATCGGTTAGTCAGTTTTTCATTAAGGATCAGCCTTCTGTTTTACTTGCACCTGAAATCAGTAACACAGTTAGAATTCTGAGATCGGGCTGGAGAATATCAAATTCTCTAGCCAATCCAAATCAGAAACAAACTGAATGTTTGATCCGCTCTAGTGAAGAACTCTTTAATTTAACGGGCGTCATTTCTTTTGACTTGGATTGTATAGCTGAAGATGACGTAGCCTTCATGGTAGAACAGATTAAACATAAACATTTTCAACCCTTATATAAAGAGCTAAAAGGGTCGCATTTTGAACCGCTCAGTATTTACATTGAGCATTTAGGTCAGTGCATCGTACATTTTTTTGATGAACTTAAATCTCGATAATCTAATTGCTACAGGTACGAGTACCATAGCTATTCCCTGTCACCTGTCACCTATTCCCTATGTCATTTACCTGTGAGCTTAACCAGTCCAACACCACCGAAATAAAGCGCTAAAACTGCTCCCGCTAAAAGACTTTGAGTTAAAGGGTCAGTAGAAGGTGTCAGAACGGCTCCTAAAACCACTGCTCCCATAATCACGTAACGCCAACCAGAAACCATCTGTTCAGACGAAACAATGTTCAAATTACCGAGCAACAGTTGGATGATCGGAATTTGAAATGCTAAACCAGTGCTGAATAACAGTAGCAGCACAAATTCAAAATATTTATCAATTGACCAAAGTTGTTCAACAACATCTGCTCCGTAGCTGATGAAAAATTTCAACGCTGCGGGGATAAGCAATAAATAGGCAAATACTAATCCCCCCGCAAATAGTACACTCGAACCCAAAACCACAGGCCCCAGTAAACGGCGTTCGCGGCGAGTCAGTCCTGGAACCACAAACTGGATAATCTGGTAAAGAATGAAAGGACTAGTAAGTATGAAGCCTGTGTAGGCTGCAACTTTCAGGGAGACGAAGAAATATTCTCCAGGTGCAAGTTGAAGAAATTTTACTCCTTGTGCTGGAACCTCAAGTAACTGGACAATTGGTTTAACGGCAAAGAAACAGCCGATAATGCCCACTACTACGGCAATCAGCGAATAGAAAATTCGCTGTCGCAACTCTTCTAGGTGGTCGAAAAGGGACATTTCGATTTCACCTGGCAACTCATCAAGAGGATCGGTGTCTGAGTTGTCATATCCTTCTGAGTCCATGTTGGGAAGGTTTACAGTATCTACGTCTTGTGAAGGCGTCACGTCGCTTCGCTCCGAATTCAAAATTAAAAATTTAAAATTAACAATCCCATAAATAAATTTAGGGGTTTGTATCCTTTTCTCTGTCGGTCATCGACCATTTCGGTGACTCACTACTCTTCATTATTTTATCTGGGGAATGCAGCCACCAAGATATGTTTTTGGATGCTGTGGGTTTTTTGTCCTGTTTTTCGGGGTTGCATCTGCATAAGTTAGTAGTAAGCCATCTTGTAGGCAATACCTAACCTAAAAAGAGGTGGAACCGATAATTTAGAAATCACGTCTTTGCGGCTAGTAACGCTGAGTAAATTGACACAACATCAACATATAATATTCAGTTTTGAAAATCCGGTTCATCAAGGTGGCATCTATATATAACGCAATCGGAAATTTTTAGTTGAGGTTGGGTATGAACCGGACAATTTGCATTGCCCTGATGGCATTGCCTGTTTATTTATACAATGTTGAGCTAGGCAATATTTGTAGTCGTGACGTGTCAATTGTCAAAAACCAGCTTCCGATGATGGCTGCTGTAATCGTTTACAGGACAAATACTGAGTCATGCATATTGCCGTGGCAAATATCGGCTAGAGATGACCAAACCGAAGATTGCCTTCGCGCGGGTACTTGCAAAGATTGATACTAATTCGGATTGACGGCAGTCTGCTCATAAAAAAATTAATGGTTACAGAAAATCAACTTACAGTAGTGGTTACAGGAGCATCAACAGGAATTGGTCAGGCGTGTGCTTTGCTTTTAGACCAGTTGGGCTTCTCTGTTTTTGCTGGCGTGCGTCAAGATGTTGATGCTCAAACACTGAAGCAGAAAGGATCACAAAGACTGATTCCGATTTTTTTAGATGTTACTGACGCTGAGTCGATCGCAGCTGCGGTTGATCAGGTAACAAATGCAGTCGGTGGAGCGGGGATTTTAGGTTTAGTGAATAATGCCGGCATTGCTGTTCCTGGCCCGTTGGAATTATTAGCGATCGCAGAATTTCAATACCAGATGCAGGTTAATGTTACCGGACAATTAGCTGTCACACAAGCATTTCTTGGTCTATTACGCCAGAGTCGGGGGCGAATTGTCAATATGGGTTCGATTTCTGGTAGAAGTCCTACCCCGTTCATGGGAGCTTACAATGCATCAAAGTTTGCTTTGGAAGCACTCAATGATGTGCTGCGAATGGAATTACGACCTTGGGGAATCTCGGTTTCTATTATCGAACCTGGTGCGATCGCTACTCCAATTTGGGAAAAGTCTTTAAGTCAATCGGAAATAGCACAGCAGGATTTACCAGAATCGGCACAAAATCTCTACGGTCAGGCGATGAATATTGTACGTAAGAAAATGCAGAATCTCGCATCTGGGGGAATTTCTGCTGATATTGTCGCTCAGGCTGTTGTCCATGCGCTGACTGCAAAGCAGCCAAAGACACGCTATCTTGTTGGACAAGATGCCAAAATCGGAGCTGTGCTGAAACATATTTTACCCGATAAGCTGCATGACCGGATAATTTTATACTCAATGGGGTTGTAGATTACTTTACGCCGTGTGCAACTTTTTTTCAAACCTAACCCCCCTTAATCATACAAGTCAAATTACCCCCCTTAATCCCCCCTTTACAAGCGATGCCCTGAGCTTGTCGAAGGGGGGAGGGTTAGGGTGGGGTAAAACTGACGCAAAAACCAAGTGAGTAAAACTAAACTATTTCAGACTTGTGTATACACCGTAGCCTTCCCTCGTAGGGAAGCGGTTGGGGTTAGGTTTGAGAGAAAGTTGCACAAAGCGTTCATTTTAAGAAAAAAGTCATCATTTTAAGAAAAAAATCATCTTTTTAAGAAAAAAGTCGTCTTTTTAAGAAAAAAATCATCATTTTAAGAAAAAAGTCATCTTTTTAAGGAGTAAATCATGGCGTTAAGGCGTAACCCATCGCTTTCAGGAGTAAATTATTGCTTTCAGCAATAATTTATCCTTTTAAGGGCTAAATCTAGCGCTTACGCCTTAACAGGAAACACCAAATATGTGTGATGCAAAAAACCGGACCTGTCGTAGGGGTAAAGCATGCTTTACCCCTACTGTCAAGCGAAGTTTGAATGGTAAAGGAACGAACCGCGTCCCTTGCGCGTCTCGCAGAGAAGGAAGAAGGAAAGAAAAGAAATTATGCAATTGAGAACCGCTATATATTCAAGAGCGCTATCAAACTGTACTTAACAGTACCTTTTTTTGCGCTAGATATTTTTAATATTGATAAGAGTACCTTATTTAGGAAAGGAGATTTTTGCTATTTGTACTTATAATAGTATTTTTACTTACTTAAAATCAAATATTAGCCTTACTTTGTGCTAGATATAACCTAGATATGAAAAATCATCCCGAATACTACTAATTTAGTTAGTATTTTGAGTGAGATGTACTTAAATTAAGGAAGAAATTCCCTCAAACCAAATATATTTATTTAGCAGATTTTTTCATCTCTATTCCTAAGTGAACTCGATTAGTTATGCTCCTAGATTTAGAAAGATTTTATCAGGCTTGCAATCCTAGCAGACCTCTAATTATAGGAAATGCCAGCGATCGCAGATACTATATCGATTTTGCTGCGGTGCGGGGTGGCAAAATTATCGAAGCTTTGCAGCGTACCATCGCTAGAATATCGCCGAATGCTCCAACCTGTCAGCTATTTACAGGACATCTCGGTTGTGGAAAATCAACGGAGTTGTTGCGGCTCAAAGCTGAGTTAGAGGAGGAGCAATTTCATGTAGTTTATTTTGAGTCTACCCATGTCTTAGAAATGGCAGATGTGGATGTGACTGATATTTTGTTAGCGATCGCTGGACAGGTAAGCGAAAGCCTAGAAGCGATGAAAATTAGGCTCAAACCTAGCTATTTTACCAAGTTGTTTGTTGAACTTGTCGATTTCTTGCAAACGCCACTTGACATTGGGGTAGAAGCAGAGTTATCTGTAGGGATTGCCAAAATTACAGCTAAAACTAAAGAAAGTCCCCAATTGCGGCGGCGGTTAAGAGATTACTTGGAACCGCGAACAGCAAATATTTTACAGTCAATTAATCAAGAATTGCTAGAACGTGCCATCAAGGAACTGAAAGCCAGGGGTAAAAAAGGATTGGTGGTAATTGTTGATAACTTAGATAGAGTTGCAATTCGACCTTTACCATCGGGGCGATCGCTGCCAGAATATTTATTTATTCAGCGTGGTGAACAGTTACGCAAACTGAATTGTCATGTAGTTTACACTATTCCCTTAGCTCTGACTTTCTCCAACGATAGCGCCGAACTTCAGCATCGTTTGGGGGGAGGAGTCGCGCCAAAAGTGTTGCCGATGATACCTGTACGTCTGCGCTCTGGGCAAATTTTCCCGCAAGGACTAACGATGTTGCGGCAAATGGTGCTAGCTAGAGCTTTTCCAGACATTTTAGCTAGCGATCGGTTAGGCTTAATTAGAGAAGTGTTTGATAGTCTGGAAACCTTAGATCGATTGTGCTTGATTAGTGGTGGTCATGTACGCGACTTGCTAGGGTTGCTATTTGACTGTCTGCGAGAACAAGATCCACCTTTTGATCGGGAGTGTGTTGAACTGGTGATCCGAAGACAACGCGATTACCGAACTAACGCTATCGATCCTCATGAGTGGGAATTAATCTTTCAGGTAGTGCAACAGCAGAGAGTTAGAGGCGATATAGAATACCACACCCTATTGCGAAGTCTATTTGTCTTTGAATACCGCGATCATCAGGGAGCTTGGTTTGCCGTCAACCCAGTTTTAGCAGAGACAGAAAAATTTAAATCATGGTTGAACGACACCCACAAGCAGATGTAAGAGCAGCTAACGAGCGGGCTATACGGAATTTGGGGAGAGCAATCGCCCTTTCTAGCGGGCAGTTCTCTCTGGTTTTGGTGTGCTGCAATTATCGAGTTTTGCAAGAGCAAATGCTGCAACAACTTGATGAACTCTCTCCAGAAGTACATCAGATTCAAAAGGTAGTTTTGCCGCATAATGCTAGAAGTCTTTACACAAGTATTCATTTACAACTGCTAACTCAAAAGAATCCGCCATCGGCGTTGATGATTTTGGGTTTAGAATCAGTAGATGGACTTGATGATTTACTTAGGTCTATCAATCATATTCGTGATGAATTTCGCAAACGTCACCCGTTTCCGATGATTGTCTGGGTGAATGAGGAAGTGTTGCAAAAGGTAGCGCGTTTAGCACCAGATTTTGCTAGTTGGGCGGCAACACCGATTCAGTTTGAAATGACAACTGAGGCATTGCTGCAATTTCTGCAACAGGAAACTGACTCTTTGTTTGCTACGGTGTTACCAACCGATGCTGCATCTGACTTTTCACCTCATGTAGAAAAGTTAACGCGAAACCTAACCCCCCCTTCTCTATTAGGGAAGGAGGAGAATTCAAAGCCTCTCTCTTTGCAGGAGAGAGGTTTGGAGAGAGATTTTTCAGATCGAGTGAAAAGTCAGAATGTTGCACAACACCAACCTCCTGAAGTTGCAAAGCATTATTCAACTGTGGAGCAAGTCTGGAAACATAGCTATGAACTCCACTTTGCCATTAGAGAGTTGCATAATCGTGGTATTAGCTTAGAGCCAGAATTAGACGCTAGTTTGGAATTTGTTTTTGGTCTAGATAATTATATTAGCGATCGCATTAATGCAGCTTTAAACCATTTTCAGCAAAGCTTGGAAGTTTGGCAAAAGTTGGCAAAAAGAGGAGATGAGGGAAATGAAGAGGATAACGAAGTATTTTCTTCCCCTACGCCTCCGAATCGCCCATCTCCTCTACTTTTGCGACAGGGAGTTTTACTGTTTTATATTGGGCTGTGTTATTGCCGTTTTGCAGAGCAAAATCAAACCGAAAACCGCCGTCATTGGTACACAGCTAAATCTTATTTTCAGCAATGCTTAAATGTTTTACAAGTGGCTGGGCGTTTAGATATAGTTGCTGGATTTATTAATCAACTCGCTGAGGTTTTGCAATATCTGCAAGAGTGGGAAGAGTTGCAGACGGTTGCTCAAAAGTCTCTGGAGTTACATCAAACTTATGGTAGTCAAATCGAATTAGCTTGTGACTACGGTTTTCTGGCGCAAGTGGCTGTGCAACAGTCGCGGTGGGTACAAGCGAGTATATTAGCACACGTATCACTGCTGAAATTAGGTGAGGCGCAAAAGCAGAACGATCCTTATAACTGCTTATTTCCATTATTATTGGGGCAAATTTATTATTTAGTTTTGGCGAAAGCCCAGCGAAATTTAGGTGAATTAGAAGTCGCGCGTGAATACCTGGACAAGGCGACAAAAGAACTTTCAACAGCCTTAGAAAGCAGCACCCATCAATATGATGCCCATCGTTATATTCGCTTGTTGCGGAGACTGCGATCGCTTTACTTTGAAGAAGGGCGCTATCTGGAAGCCTATTATATTCGACAGAAACGGCGTTCTGTTGAGCAACAGTATGGTTTTCGGGCTTTTATCGGTGCGGGACGCTTGCAACCGCAAAGACAGGCGACAAATCCAGCATTGATGTCACCTTCTGGGAGTAGTAGCGTTGCTTTAGAAATTGCCGCTTCTGGTCGAGAGCGTGATATTAATAATTTAATTGGCAGAATCAGCCGCGCCGATCAAAAGCTGACAGTAATTCACGGTCAATCAGGGGTGGGTAAGAGTTCTA